>JAESFY010000084.1_pt1 | contig 65533 bp, 53 predicted proteins | sample 9266201 | NCBI WGS metagenome assembly JAESFY01 (sample SAMN14515071, study PRJNA621656) | algae metagenome | isolation source: Nodosilinea sp. WJT8-NPBG4 and co-occurring heterotrophs from soil, lower... | place: USA: Pinto Basin, Colorado Desert, California | collected 2006-05-27 | reverse complement strand
CTGGTTCACCTCCTTGGGCATCAGCACGATGGCGTTCAACCTGAACGGGTTCAACTTCAACCAGTCGATTCTGGACTCTCAGGGTCGGGTGATTGGCACCTGGGCGGACGTGATCAACCGGGCGAACTTGGGTATGGAAGTGATGCACGAGCGCAATGCTCACAACTTCCCCCTCGACCTCGCCACGGCTGAGGCCCCTGAAATCATCGGCTAGTCTTGACTGACTACCCCATTGATTGATTAGCACAAGAGCGCTCCTCGCAAGGGGGGCGCTTTTTGCATGCCTACTAGTGGCGCAGATGTGGTTGGTGAGGGTGCGGATAGCTGTGTCGGTTTGGAGGGCGATCGCAAATATTAAAGTGTCATCAAATTTGCCGTTGTCTCTTTCTCTGGGTGCAAGCTATTAGCTTGGCTCTAGTTTTCCCTTAGTCTTTCGCTATTTCAGAGCTTTTTGCTAACTGAGGAACTAAGAGCGTTTCCGCTACAAACGCTTGTACAGCTTTTGAAGCAGTTTTGGAATATTCCCGCAGCTCCAGCCAACGACGTTTGGATAAAAAAACTTTTTAGAGGCTTGATTTTACTTGATCAAAGGAAAGAGTAGAGCCTCATCAGTTTGAAGCTTACAGCTTAACTGAAACCGCAGCGTGGTACGGCGGAGCCAGACATTATCGAATCTGCGCCAGTTTCTAATCACCGGGTTTCTACAGTCAGAATGCTCCATGATCAATTTGTCGACGTTGCGACTGGCGATAGATCTACTGTGTCCCACCAACGACTTAGTCGTTCTAAACACTCCGGCAGAGGCGCAACGTTAGGAGTTAGCTGCTTTTGCTGCTGGTTTAAAAGTGTCAGAGCCATGTATTAGCATAGGTCTTTAGGGTTGTGCAGCTAAGGAGTTATGGCCTGAACTCGGCGACAGCAATGGGATAGTGAAACGACTGCTTTCCTTCGACTTTAGCAATCAAGCCGAAAGTCTGATCTTTAACTTTCTTAATACTTGCATAACTTGGAGATAGGCCTGAAACGGCTGTTTATCGTTTACAAGTCGTCAAAAGCGCTGCGATATGTAACAAAAGTTGCCTTGACGCCCTCTAAAAGTTACGCGACACTACGTCTAATGGATGTGCCCACTTCCGGGATCAATGCAGTAGATTGAGTTTCGTAATGAACAGTGGCGGATTACACTACCCCTGCTGGTTAAGATCAGGTTACTAATTTGGCATTTGCCAATCTGACACACCGCTGGGGAAGTTGTTAGCACCCACGATGTTTAAAGGTCACTAGTATCACCATCAATGGTGTTGAAACGAGCAGTCCTATGGAAACGTTAGAGTTCATTATTTACCCTGACGGTCGGGTCAAAGAGACGGTGACTGGCATTGTGGGAGCCTCCTGCGCTGAGGTAACTGCGGCTATTGAAGCTCAGCTAGGTACCGTGGTGGCGCAGCAGCAAACCTCTGAGTATTTTGCTCAGCGGAATGAGCAGACGGCTGCCGAAACTGTGGCTGCCCAAACTGCCTACAGTCAGTGGTAAATTTTTCGATTCTTAGAGTCCCCTACTATCACCCCTAGCAAATGTCACACTTTAGCCAAATCAAAACCAAAATTCGCAATCTAGATTCCCTAAAGCTGGCTTTGAATGACCTGGGCACCGACTGGAAGTCTGGCCCCTGTGATGTACGTGGCTACCAAGGCCAAACCCAAGCCGCCGACGTGGTAATCGCCCAAGACAACGGCTACGATATTGGCTTTCGCCGCAACCCTGAAACCAGTGACTATGAGCTGGTGGCTGATCTGCAATATTGGCAGCAACCGCTGACTGTTGAAGGGTTTCTCAGCAAGGTGACCCAGCGCTATGCCTATAACACTGTAGTCGCTGAGACCTCTCGCCAGGGCTTTCAGCTGTCTGAGGAGCAGGTGCGGGAAGATGGTTCTGTGCGGCTGGTAGTGCAGCGCTGGAACGGCTAACCCATTGACCTTTTGAATATTAGAAAGGGGCTATTTGGCCCCTTTCTTTGTATTGGCCCAGCATTGGGCGTTCTAAAGCACGAGTAGCAACCACAATGACACAGTTTGACGGGCAACCCAGTGCGACTGGCTTTGAACCCGAACTTGGTGGCCACCTGCGCCAGACAGAAGACCGCACCGGCTATGAACCCGAGCTAGGCGGTCAGCTGCGCCAAAAGGGCGTCTATGTTGACGAAATTACCTGCATTGGCTGTAAGCACTGCGCCCACGTGGCCCGCAACACCTTTTATATTGAGCCTGACCACGGCAGGTCGCGCGTTTACCGCCAGGATGGCGACTCTGAGGAGCTCATTCAAGAGGCGATCGATACCTGCCCGGTAGACTGCATCCACTGGCTCGACTACACCGAGCTCAGGGAGCTAGAGCGCGATCGCAAGCACCAGGTCATTCCCGTCGCAGGGTTCCCGGTAGATAAAGCCATGTCAACCCTGCAAATGCGCAAGGCTAAGCGCAAGAGCCAGCGCCGACCAGAAACTGGTTCCCAAGGGGCAGCTCCCCAGTAGTTCTAAGGGGTAGGCTCTTCGGGCGGCACCACGACGACTGCTCCGGTGGGCAAAAACTGCACCTCTACTGTGGTCGATGCGTCTCTGACAACTCCAGGGATGGTGTCACCGATCTGAGGCAGGGTGGAATTGGTTTGGTAACTAGCCGAGAAGTCATTGAGAGGATCCAGGGCGGTTACGGTGCCATCGGGCTCAAGAACAAGGCGGTAGCGTAGGGGCGCGGCTAGGTTTGCCGGAGGCCGCCACTGCTGCTCAAGGGCTTGGGTGAGGTTGCTGATCCAGGCGATCGCAGAGTCGGGGGCGGTCGTGGCGGCAATGCTGGGGCCAGTGTCAAAGGCTTCGGGGCTGGCCGGGGCCGTTAGGGCCTCGGGCTGGGCAGCATTTGGTGCCTGTTCAGTGGCTATGCTTGCGTCAGGTACGGCTTGGCCCCCAGCGCGCGCCTCAGCCTGGGTTGGGTAGGCGGGGGTTGGAGCGGGCGCGGTCTGGGAGGGTTGACCTAGGGCTGGGCCGGCGGCAGGCGGTGGCGATGTCTTGGGAGCTCCAGGCTCAGGTTCACTGCCTGAGGGGCCCCCTGGACTAGTTGGAGCGGGGACCGCTGGACTGGTCGGCGCTGTCGTAATGGGCGCTGGCAGAGCCTCGCCTGCTGTTACAGGGGCAGAGTCTTCCGCAGTAGGAGTATTGGCGGCGGGGGGTACAGGCGAGGCTGGGGTTAGCTGTGGGTTATCGGCAGAATTCTGGGTCGTTGACCCATTGGTAGGCTGAGACTTACTAGGGGAAAGCACTACGGAGCTAGGGGCGGTGGTAAGCAGTTGGTTACCCAGCAACGCGGCAATGCCCACCGCCGCCACAGACCCCAGCCAAAGCGGCAGTTTGGGGCGCACTCGACGAGTTTTGGGCATTGCCGCGTCGGGCAGGATCTGAAGATTGCTGTCGGCCTGCTCTAGGGCATCGGCCAGGTCAGACAGTTGCAGTGTAGACAGTTCAACTACTCTAGGTGGCTCTGGGGGCACAGCCAGGGTGAGCCGATGGCGGGTGAGCCCGACGGGCTGAAGCGAATTTTCGCCCCGAGCAACCGCTCCTCCAGCGGCGATCGCATCGGCATTGAGATAATTCTGGACATAGGTTTGCACCAAATCTGCGAGGGCTGAAAACTGCGGCTCTCGGCCACCAATCTCCAAAATCATGGCCCGGCTAGCGAGGGTTCTAGCTTCTCTGGGCGCATCGTCTCCCTGCACTTGCAGGTGAAACCGCGATCGCCCCAGTACCGGGCGGCCCGTTATCTGACTCAGGGGCGAAAGCTCTCCCACCAGCCGCAGAGTACAGGTGCCCGCTGCATATTCATAGGAGGTGACAGTGGCGATCGCAGCCATAGCGCTCAGCTCAAGAACACCTTAATCAATCTAAAATTCAAACATCTCGTCACTGGCCAGCCCGCTCTAGCAGCGCCACCCACAGCTTACGACTGCCGCCAGAACCGCTATAGAACAACAGATCGACCAGCAACTTCAGCCCCAGGGCGTTGATCTCGTCGGTGGTGGCGGTTTGGTCGCCCTCCATGCGGTCTTGGTAGGCATTGCTAAAGGCGTCGAGGTAGTCGCCTAGCTGCGCGGTGCGGTGAGGAGGCTGCCCCTGTTCGAGGGCTTTCTCTAACCGCGCCACGGCCTGCCGAATGGGGTCGCGATGGGCGATCGCTAAATGACAACTCACCAGCACCAGGGCGCGGGCTTCGTCAACATCGAGCTTTTTGCGGCCCTGCCCCTTGCGCAGCGGACTGGCCTGGCGCAGTCGCCACAGGTTGACGCGATCGCTCAGCAAATCTGATACCCCCAAATCGTTTGCCGCTGCCAGCATGGCGTCGGACCCCAGGCCGGTGAGGGCTTCTAGGGCTAGCAGCACCAGGTCGAGCTGCGCTTTAATGCTGCTCAACTGCCGTGGGGTTGGTGGCCCCTGCGGCGGGCCTGGGTTGGGCTCACTGTTTGACGCACTGAGGGAAGACTCCACCGGGCTGCCCTGTTACTAACGTAGAGGATTGGGCTAATTGTGGCACGGGGGTTGCAGTTCTTGAAACGGGTTTATGGGTAGCGAGCACAACCGCTTGGTCAAGCGCTGAGGGCAGCCTTGTTCTATGCCCTGTCATACTAGATATCAACGCCATTAGCTCTGGAGTGGCTCGCCATGGCAGTGACCCTGACGCGCTGGACACTGGACGACTATCACCGCATGATTGAAGCTGGGTTGTTCGTCAACCGGCGGGTAGAATTTTTGAATGGGCTAGTTGTTGAAATGGCTCCTGAAGGCCCTGATCACGCTGACCTTTCAATCGATGCAGATGAGCTATTTGTAGAGCAGGCGCGAGGGCGGTATCGAGTCCGTGTTGCCAAGCCCATGACTATAGCCGCAACGGGCAGCGAGCCTGAACCTGATATTGCTTTGGTTAAGCGTAAATCTTACCGTCAGGGGCACCCAGCGCCAGCGGATGTGTACCTAATCATCGAGTTCTCAAATACGACTCTAGCCAAAGATACTGACGAAAAGCGCCAAGTCTATGCCGCAGCGGGCATCCAAGATTATTGGGTAGCCAATCTCAAGGATGGAGAACTCATCATTTACCGGCAACCGATAGATGGCGATTATCAGGTTGAGCAGCGTCTGCGTCAGGGGGCGGTAGGGCCGCTGGCTTTTCCCGATAATACTGTAGCGGTTGACTCGCTGATTTAGAGCTGTCCTAGCCCTAAAAACTCCTGCGTGTGCTGCCAAATGTCTTTCTCTACATCCGTTAGGGCGTGATCGCTGGGAAGTTCGATCAGCTTTGTCCAGGGGCGGGCGGCAGTGTAAGCGCGGCTGGCTTCTATAGATATAGTCTCGTCGTTGGTGCCGTGGAGTATCAGGGCAGGAATTTTGGCGTTTAGGGCGTCATCGTCATAGCCTTGGGCATCGGTGATGAACTCATAATGGAGCGGCACAGAACGCTGCTCGGTGTAGTGATAGACGGAGAGCGTTCCCTCACTACGCCAGGTATTGAGCTGATCGGGGCCAAGGCGGGGTAGCCACTGCTTGAGAAAGTCAAAGGCGGGGGCCAGGAGCACCAGTTTTTCGATGTGAGCTGCGATCGCGGCCTGCTGGGCTACCCAAGCGGCGGTGAGACCTCCTAAGCTGGAGCCGATTAGCACCGTGGAATCAGGCTGAGACTGAATCAAGGTGCTGACCTGTTGAATTTGGCGGCTGAGGGTGAGGTGGGCAAAGTCGCCCTGGTTGAGGTCGGGAATGATGAGGTCGAGGCCGAGGGCGGCGAAGCGGGCTTTCATCGCCTGAGCTTTGGCCGACTGGGGGCTGGAGGCGAAGCCGTGGAGGTAGAGGTATTGGGGCATGGGGTGGGGGAGTGGGTGGGTGGATGGGTGGGTAAGTCGGTGAAGGGGGAAACCCCTGGGGGTATGATATTGAATCGGTGCGCTCCCCAGACTGGCTGGTGGGCAGTGCCTACCCTACATTCAAGCCATCTTCTGCAAACGCTATGACTTCGACCTATCGCATTACCCTGCTGCCCGGTGACGGCATTGGCCCTGAGATTATGGGGGTGGCGGTGGACGTGCTCAACACCGTGGGCCGCCAGATGGATCTGGCTTTTAAGTTTGAGGAAGCGCTGATCGGTGGAGCGGCGATTGATGAAACGGGGGAGCCGCTGCCGGAGGCAACGCTGAAGACCTGCAAGGCCAGCGATGCGGTGCTGCTGGCGGCGATCGGTGGCTATAAGTGGGATACGTTGCCTCGCCACCAGCGACCCGAGACAGGGCTGCTGGGTCTGCGAGCAGGGTTAGAACTCTTCGCCAACCTGCGCCCGGCCACCATTCTGCCGCAGCTAATCGACGCTTCTTCGCTGAAGCGAGAGGTGGTGGAAGGGGTCGATATTATGGTGGTGCGGGAGCTGACTGGGGGGATTTACTTTGGCTCTCCCAAGGGGGTGTTTGAGACTGAGACAGGGGAAAAGCGGGGGGTCAACACCATGGCCTATACCGATCGCGAAATCGATCGCATCGGTAAGGTCGCCTTTGAGACTGCCCAAAAGCGCAAAGGTCAGCTGTGCTCGGTAGATAAGGCCAATGTACTGGAGGTGTCGCAGCTGTGGCGCGATCGCATCACCGCCCTAGCCACCGACTACCCCGACGTCGCCCTGACGCATATGTATGTAGACAACGCGGCCATGCAGCTGATCCGCTGGCCCAAGCAGTTTGACACGATCGTTACCGGCAACCTGTTTGGCGACATTCTCTCCGATGCGGCGGCGATGCTCACCGGCAGCATTGGCATGCTGCCCTCGGCCAGCCTGGGAGCCAGCGGGCCAGGGGTCTACGAACCCGTCCACGGATCGGCCCCCGACATTGCTGGGCAAGACAAGGCCAACCCCCTGGCCCAGGTGCTGAGCGCCGCCATGATGCTGCGCTACGCCCTCGATCAGCCCGCCGCCGCCGATCGCATTGAGCAAGCCGTGACCACAGTTTTAGATCAGGGTTATCGAACTGGCGATATCATGTCTGAGACTATGACCCAGGTGGGTTGCAAGGCCATGGGCGAAGCCCTGCTAAGTGCCCTGTCATAAAGTTCTTTCTAGAAGTCTTTCTAGAATGTGCTCCCCCTAAAAAGTCGAGTTAGAGTCTGTTCATAAGCGCACAGGTGAGCCGTGTACGGTCTACAGCAACCCCCTTCTTCTAGCCCATTGCCCAGTCAGCTATCGGGCGTTGGTGCCCTGCCTATGGCGCTTAACCCAGCCCTGCTCAAGTCGGCCCGGCAAATTTACCGCACCTATTACGAAGTGCACCCCGAAGATGTGCAGCGCCCCATCGGCATTGCCATTAGCACTAAAACCCATCGCGGCAAGCTGATCTTTGGCGATCGCCCTGTGCTGCTGCCCACCGAGTGCTTTGTCCCCATCAGCCAGATCGAGCCGGGGCTGCACTAAACCAGCGGCCATTTCAGCCAGACTCAGCCACCAGCCGAGATATTGGGCCATTCTCCACGGGCACACTGGGGAGCGTCACCCAGTAGCGCAAAGGGTTTGGTACCTATGGCTGAGTCTTTTTTGGCGGTAGCTGACTCGTTCTCTGCTGGGGTAAGCGCTCCACCCGCTAGACGCCCGATCGCCCCGGATACTCAAAAGCGACGGGCGATGGCTAACCGACCGCTGCCCAGCTATACCCAACGCCTGCTGCGGCGCTTGCGGCTGAAGCTGGCCAATGCGGCCCCTGGCAAAGAAGTTCTCGATCTATCGGTGGTGATCTGCACCTACAACGGTGAGCACCGCCTGCCCAAGGTGCTCGACTGCCTGCTCGCCCAGCTGGGCACCGAGCACCTGGCCTGGGAGGTGATTGTGGTTGACAACAACAGCACCGACGGCACCGCCCAGGTGTTCAAGACCTATCAGCAGCACTGGCCCCAAGATATTCCCCTGCGCTATGCCTTTGAGCCCCGCCAGGGAGCTGGCTATGCTCGCCAGTCGGCCATCACCCTGGCTCGCAGCCCCCTGATCGGATTTCTAGATGACGACAACCACCCGGCCCTAGGCTGGGTGGCGGCAGCCCACCGATTTGGCCAGATTCACCCCCAGGCGGGGGCCTTTGGCAGCCGCATTCGGGGTGACTTTGAGGTTGCCCCACCACCAAACTTTGGCCGTATTGGGTCGCTGTTGGCGTTGACCGAGCGCGGCTCTGCCCCCCTGCTCTATGCGCCCAAACAAAAGGTGTTGCCCCCAGCAGCAGGGCTGGTGGTGCGGCGGCAGGCCTGGTTAGGTAGCGTGCCTGATCAGCTGTCGCTGGCCGATGCCATTGGCTTTCGGGCTGCTGGGGAGGATCTCGAGGTGGTGCTTCACATGCAGCGCCACGGTTGGGAGATCTGGTATAACCCGGCGATGCGGATGCAGCACGAGATTCCGGCCAGTCGGTTTGAGCGCGACTATCTGCTGCGAATGTTTCGGGGCATTGGCCTCAGCCGCCATTGCACGCGCATGCTCAGCGTGCCCCTGTGGCAGCGGCCGCTGATGGCCCATGCCTATCTGGCCAACGATATCCGCAAAATTTTGCGCCACTTGGTCAAATACCAGGGCGAGGTGGTCAGCGATACGGTGGCCACCTGCGAAATGAGGCTTTATCTCTACAGTCTGGTCAGCCCGTTTTATATTACTCAGCGGCTGTGGCGGCAGCGGTGGATGCGGTTGAGTTCTAAATTTTGAGTTTTGAATTTTGAATTTGGCGTCCTAACTCAAAACTCAAAACTGAGAACTAAGAACTCAAAACATGGGGCTATCCGCAATTCGGCCAACAGTGCAACAATAGGTCAAACTAGCGCCCGCCCGGCTATGTCCTGGGCGGGTCACTGCCCAATCTTGAGAGATAGACCTATGCGCTCTGACTTACAACGCGCCCTCGATACCCGCAGCGCCCTTAAAATCATCAGCGGTCTCACCAACTTTGACCCCCAGCGGGTGGTGGCCGTGGTGAAGGCCGCTGACCAGGGTGGTGCCACCTTTGTGGATATCGCCGCCGATGCCGAGTTGGTTCGCTTGGCCAAAGCCGCCACGACTCTGCCGATCTGTGTTTCTGCTGTCGAGGCCGAGGCGTTTCTCGCCCCTGTGGCCGCTGGGGCCGACCTGATCGAAATTGGCAACTTTGATGCTTTCTACGCCCAGGGTCGACGGTTTGAAGCGCCCGAGGTGCTAGAGCTAACCCGCCGCACCCGCGCCCTGCTGCCCCAGATCACGCTGTCGGTCACGGTGCCCCACATTTTGGCGCTGGATGAGCAGGTGAGCCTGGCCGAAGCTCTGGTGGCTGCCGGGGCCGACATTATTCAAACGGAGGGGGGCACCTCTAGCCAGCCGACTCACCCCGGCACCCTGGGGCTGATTGAGAAGGCTGCGCCGACGCTGGCTGCTGCCCACGCAATTTCTCGGGCGGTGTCGGTGCCGGTGCTCTGTGCGTCGGGGCTATCGGATGTGACGGCACCGATGGCGATCGCCGCTGGAGCTGCTGGTGTTGGCGTGGGCTCTGCCGTCAACCGCCTCGATAACTCTCTGGCTATGGTTGCCGTGGTGCGCCAGCTGGCCGAGAGCCTGCAACGGGTGCGAGTCTCGGCAGCGGTGCAATAGACCCCTGAGTTAATTTGTCAACTGAGGTCAGGGTGATTGCCTTGACCTCAGCGAATATTGTGTAATGCTATTGCTAGAGACTGTCACTGGCCTTGGGACCAGCCATCTCATTTCAAATTGAAACTTAGGGTGCCGCTGCGTTTCGCCCACTTAATTCCTCGACTGTTATCCCGTGGGGTGGATGCGGCAATAGGGCAACGGTTAGAGACTAAGCCTATAGCTCAGCCAAAGGGGACATTGTGAGTGTGGCAAGCGATCAACTACTGTCTCGATATATCGAGAAAGTGCAGACTCGGATGACGGCGCTCCATCGAGAGACTTTGCAGTCTCCTTCCAATCATTCTCAACAGCTGGCCACAACCCTAGAAGAGTTGAGCTTAGCCGTCGAAGAGCTCCACATTGCCGAAGAAGAACTGATCGCTCAAAATGAGCAGCTTGCTGTTGCTCAGAGCATTACTGAAGCCGAGCGCCAGCGCTACCAAGATCTGTTTAACTTTGCCCCCGATGGCTACCTCGTGACGGATCTGAACGGCGTAGTGCAAGAGGCAAACAATGCTGCTGTTGGGTTGTTGAACCTGGATCACTCTTTCCTGATTGGCAAACCCTTGGTCACCTATGTGCCCTCGCTTGGGCGGGCGGCCTTTCGCACGCTGCTAAACCAGATGGCCAAGTCCACTCGGGTAGAAGGTTGGGAACTCACGCTACAGAAGCGGAACGAAGCCGCCATCACAGTTTCAGCGACGGTCGAAATCGCCAGAAATTATGAAGGCAAACGGGTTGGGCTGCGGTGGCAAATGCGCGATATTAGCGATCGCAAAAAAGCCGAAGCCACCCTGCGTCAGCTGCAAGCTGAAAATTTAGAACTGCTAGAAGCCGATCGCCTGAGAGCTCAGCTGTTAGCCACCGTTTCCCACGAACTCAAAACGCCGATGAACGCCATTTTGGGGTTTTCTCAGGTGTTGATGGCGCAGTTTGATCCCAAGCGCGATTCCAAGACCGTCAGGATGGTGCAGCGCATCTTTCACAACGGGCAGCACCTGCTCAGCTTGATCGAAGACATGCTCAATTTTTCGCGGCTGCGGGCCGACCAGGTCGAGCTAAAGCTTGAAAGCTTTGACCTGACTGACCTGATTGTCACCACCCTAGACGAACTGGGCACGTTGGCCGACCAAAAGGCCCTGTCCCTCAAGGCAGAGCTGCCCGATCGCCCCTTGGTGGTGGTCAACGATCGCAACCGGCTGCGGCAAGTTTTGACCAACCTGATCTCCAACGCCATTAAGTTTACTGATGCGGGGCGGGTGGTGGTGGTCCTAGAGACGTTGCCCGACGACCGACTGCTGCTCCAGGTCAAAGACACGGGCTGCGGCATTAGCCCCGCAGATCAGCCCCATATTTTTCAAGAGTTTTGGCAGGTTCACGACGCTCGCAGCGCCTCTAAGGGCACTGGCCTGGGGCTGGCTATTGTCTATGCGCTGGTGCAGGTCATGCAGGGCACAGTCACCGTCAACAGCGAGCTGGGCCGGGGCAGTGAATTTTCCATTGAGCTGCCGCAAAATGTTGCCCCCAGTCAAGAACCCCCAGTCGTCTGCCGCTAGCGCACTTTTGTGGTGATTTCTGCGACGCGCTGCCCCAGGGTGCGGGCGATCGCTAAGTCTTCTGGCTGGGGCTGGAGTTCGCCCTGGCCACCGGTGATTGTGCTGGCTCCATAGGGGGTGCCGCCGCGGGCCTCGGTGTGAATCATGCCGGCGGTTGAGTAGGGCACCCCCACCACGAGCATGCCGAGGTGCAGCAGGGGCACCATCATGGTGAGCAGGGTGGTTTCTTGGCCGCCGTGGGTAGAGGCGGTGGCGGTAAACACCCCCGCAGGTTTGCCTTCCATGTCGCCGTTGAGCCAGAGGCTAGCGGTCGAGTCAAACAGCTGCTTCATTTGGGCAGTCATGTTGCCGTAGCGGGTGGGTGAGCCAAAGACCACGCCATCGGCTGCTTTGAGGTCGTCTACGGTGCAGACTGGAATGTCTTGCTGCTGCTCTCGCACTGCGCGGGCGGCATCGTTTTGGTCAATGATTTGGCTGACGGCGTCGAACTCTTGCACCCGGCGCAACACCACCTCTACCCCAGCCACTTGCCCAGCGCCCTCGGCTACGGCCTGAGCCAGCTTCAGGGTGTGGCCATACATAGAGTAGTAGACAACCAAAACTTTCATGAATTCTCCAAACTTTGGCGTTTTAGCGCACCAAGGTCAAGTTTGCTCGCTCTTAATTGATGTTAATACTCCTGGAGTCGGCGTCAATTTTTATCTGTCCAGAGGATGATTTTTGGCGATCGCCCGATCGCGCTGCCGCCCTCGGCCAAACGGCCGCTATGGCCCTATTTCCCAAAAACTAGCCGTCTGCCACATACAGGCTTTTGGGGGATGTTAACGCTGAACAGTTTGGTTAAGCTTTTAGTTAGACGAAATTAAGAATTACTTGTTCACGTTATTAACGCCGCTGGCAGGAGCAAATTGTGACCAGTTGTCGTGTCGTTGTCATTGGTGCTTCTGCAGGTGGGGTTGAAGCGTTGGTTCGGCTCGTTGAGCAATTGCCCCCTCAGCTCAACGCCGCAATCTTTGTGGTAGTACATTTTCCGGCCGGTAGCGTGAGTTATTTGCCTGATATTCTCAGCCGCGTCAAAACCCTACCGGCTGTCCACCCCCACGACGGCGAAGCCATTCGGCCAGGGCGCATCTATGTAGCCCCGCCCGACTACCATCTGCTGGTTCATCGCGACGCCATCGAGCTGAACCGGGGCCCTAGAGAAAACGGCTATCGCCCCGCCATCGACATTCTGTTTCGTTCGGCGGCTCAGGCCTATGGCCCCAACACCGTGGGGGTGGTGCTCACGGGTATGTTAGACGACGGCACCCATGGTCTACAGGTGATTAAAGCCGAGGGCGGGGTCACTCTGGTGCAAGACCCTGAAGAAGCCCTGTTCAGAAGCATGCCGGAAAATGCGATCGCCCATGTCCCTGTCGATCGAGTGCTGCCGCTTACCGAGCTGGCCAACCACATTGTGGATTTAGCAGCGGATGTTACACAGGAAACTCCTATCACCCAGGAAACTCCTATCACCCAGGAAACTCCTATCACCCAGGAAACTCCTATCACCCAGGAAATTCCCATGACAAGTAATCCACAAGTTCCTGAAGAGGAAATCGTTGACCTAGAGAAAACCTCCGCCGAAAAAGGGGAGCGGCCCAACGCGGCCTCTCCCTTCACCTGCCCCGACTGTGGTGGCGTGCTGTGGGAACTGCGGGACGCCTACAATCTGCTGCGGTATCGCTGCCACGTTGGCCACGCCTACTCCCTCGACAGTTTGATGACGCTCCATGGTGAAAACCTAGAGCGCGCTCTGTGGACGGCAGTCCGGGCGATCGAAGAGCGAGCCGCCCTGTCTCGCCGGCTGATGGCCCACGCCTACGAGCAAAAGCGCACCCAATCAGCCGAACAGTTTTCAAAACGGGCGATGGAGGCCGAAGACAACGCTAATCTCGTCAGGCAGCTGATTCTCAATCAAAAAGAAATTCATCTCCAAGGAGACACCATTCCTAAGAGCCTGCAGACCGGGTGAACCCATTTTCTGAGAGTTTGAGCGGGCGTTTGAAACGCGATTTGTTGGCGCTTGAGTCACCGACTGATGTTCCCCGCCTTCGTTAAAAAGATGGTGAAAGTCTTTCTTTTAGGGGAGATTAAGAGAACCGTTACTTTCGCTGTCAGAAGCAAAACTTTTCCCTAATCAGCCGTTAGGATCATTGATCATCTAGGTCAAAATGGGACGACATCACCATGGCTGTTTATTTCATTTAGTGAATTAAAGCTAGAGTGCTGCTTCTGACGGCAGAAGGGGTCTAGACTGATTCACAAGATAGGCGTCTGCAACCCTTTTCTATCGGTTTGGCGAGGCTGGCGATCGCGCTCCAACCATCCCGAGGTTGAGACTCTTTTCCCTACCATAATCTTCTATCGTTTGCTCTGGTTGGGCTTGGGCCTTAGGTCGTCATTTTGCCGTCATGCTAGACCAGACACCGGGCTGTTGGCCTAAAACCTATGAATGCTTCGCCGTCCTCAGTGCTATTTTTAGCGGTGCGATTTGACATCGTGGCAATCGCAGCCTCCGCCGGAGGCATTAAAGCGTTGGCTCAGCTGCTGCCCCAGCTGCCTGCCGATTTTGCCGCCGCCATTGTCATTGTCCTGCACATTGACCCCAACATGACCAGCCTGCTGCCCCAGGTCTTACAGCCGATGACGTCGCTCACCGTCAAAGACGCCACCCTCGGCGAGTCACTGCAGGCCGGGACGATCTACACCGCCCCCCCTGACCACCACCTGCTGATTGGGAGCGGTCGCACCCTGCGCCTGACCCATACCGCTAAAGTAAACTATGCTCGGCCCGCCGCCGACTGTACCCTGGTGTCGGTGGCCGAGCGCTTTGGGGAGCGGGCGATCGCCGTCGTTCTGACCGGCTATGGCCGAGATGGCGCGGCCGGCATCTCGGCCATCAAGCAGCACGGCGGTCGGGTGATTGTGCAAGATCCGGCTACCGCCGATGTGGCTGGCATGCCCCAGTCTGCCATTGATACCCACCAGGTAGACTGGGTTTTGCCCCTAGAATCGATTCCCCAAACCCTGGTAAACCTGGTGCAGCAAGCAAGGATGTAGTCTGTGACCTCAAACTTAGAAGATTTTGGCGATGCGGCCGACTTTAGAACCCTACTAAACTACGTTCGCAGCAACCGGGGGTTTGACTTTACGGGCTACAAACAGCCCAGCCTCATGCGGCGTGTCACCCGCCGCATGCAGACGGTCGGTGTCACCAGTTTTAGCGAATACACCGACTATTTAGAAGTGCATCCCGATGAGTTTCAGTATTTGTTCAACACGCTGCTGATCAACGTCACCGCATTTTTTCGCGATTCCACTAGCTGGCAGGCCCTGCGGAACGAGGTTGTACCGGCAATTTTGCACTCCAAGGAAGACACCGACCCCATTCGAGTTTGGAGCGCTGGCTGCGCCTCTGGAGAAGAAACCTACTCCATTGCCATGATGCTGGCAGAGATGCTGGGCGTTGAGGAGTTTCAATCCAGGGTCAAAATCTATGCCACCGATCTCGACGAAGACGCGCTGACCGAGGCGCGCCAGGCCACCTACTCCAAGCACAAGATAGACGGCCTGTCAGAAGCCCAGCTCAAGGAATTTTTTGACCATAAAGACGGGGTCTACACCTTTAGCAAAGAGCTGCGGCGTCTGGTAATTTTTGGCCGCCACGACCTGGTTCAAGATGCCCCCATCTCTAGGATTGACCTGCTGCTGTGCCGCAACACGCTGATGTATTTCAACGCTGAAACCCAAGGCCGAATTTTGACCCGGTTTCACTTTGGCCTCAATGACAACGGCTATCTGTTTTTAGGCAAAGCCGAAATGCTGCTCACCCATACCGACCTGTTTAGCCCAGTGCAGCTCAAGGGGCGCATCTTTACTAAAGTGCCCCGGTTGACTGGGCGCGATCGCCTGCTGATCATGGCTCAAACCGGTCGCGAAGCCAGCCCCGATGTCCTGACCGACCAGCTACATCTGCTAGAGACCGCCTTTGACGTCAGCCCAGTGGCCCGCATTGTGCTCAGGCACGACGGTGTGTTGGTGCTGGCCAACCAGCGCGTCAGGGTGCTCTTTGGTCTCTCCCCACAGGATATCGGTCGCCCCCTGCAAGATTTAGAACTTTCCTATCGCCCCGTAGAGCTGCGCTCTTGCCTAGAAGAAACCTACAAACGCCGCCGCCCCGTCACCCTATCCGATATCGCCTGGCAAACTCCTCGGGGTGAGACCGTTTTCCTCGAGGTGCAGATTGCCCCGCTGTTTGGCCACGACAACGCCATTCTGGGGGCCAGCATTAGCTTTATCGATATTACTCAGTTCAAACGGTTGCAGGCAGAGCTAGAGCATGCCAACCAAGAGCTGGAGATGGCCTACGAAGAGCTGCAATCCACCAACGAAGAACTAGAGACCACCAACGAAGAATTGCAATCCACCAACGAAGAACTAGAGACCACCAACGAAGAATTGCAGTCGACCAACGAAGAGTTGGAAACCATGAACGAAGAACTGCAATCGGCCAACGAAGAACTCCAAACCCTCAACGAAGAACTCCAGCGCAGTAGCGGCGACCTGAATAAAAGCAACACGTTTCTAGAATGCGTGTTCGCCAGCCTCAAGGGCGGTGTGGCGGTGGTCAACCGCGACCTGCAAGTGCAAATTTGGAACACCCAAGCCGAAGACCTCTGGGGTCTGCGCCCCGAAGAAGTCGTCGGCCAATATTTCCTCAACTTAGATATGGGCCTGCCGGTCGCGCAGCTGCGCCAGCCCATTCGCGACTGCCTGGCCTCGACCGTCGCCGACTCCGTCGAGCTGACCGTTCAGGCCGTCAACCGCAAGGGCCGCAGCCTGAGCTGCCGCATTACCTGCACCCCCCTGGTAAACGCCAAAAAGCAGGTGCAGGGCGTGATCCTGATCATGGAATAGCCTTTATTCGGCGTTGCTGAATCGAGGAATGAACCGGCAAAACCTTTAGACGCTGCATGGCCCCCAAAATCCCCCAATTCTGGGGGACTTTGAGACTCTGGCTCCCCCCAGAATTGGGGGGTTGGGGGGGCAAATCATACTTGCGGTAAGTAACGCCCTTTATTCAGCAGCAGAGAAGCGACAGATTAGGATAGAGACAGACAACCGCCGCAAACGGTTTTGCCTGAGGAACGACCATGGTTCAAGCTCAGCCCCGCACTGGCCCCACCATCACCTGGCCCCCCCTGCCCGCCGATTTTTTACTGCCCGATGATCCAGTGGAAAACATTCAGCAACCGCCCCTAGCGGCCGCCCTCACCGATGCCTTGGGGGCGGCCCAACGCCTGCGATCGGACATGCTGGTGGGCTCTAACTTTGCCCTGGTGGCGGGGGTGGCCGGAGAAACCGTAGTCAAAGCGCCGGACTGGTTTTATGTGCCCCGAGTTCACCCCACGCCCTCCGGAGTGGTGCGCCGTAGCTACACCCCTAACCTGGAGGGTGACCCCGTAGCGGTGGTGATGGAATTTCTCTCAGCAGAAGACAACGGCGAGCTGTCAATTCGGGCGATTCCGCCCTACGGCAAGCTGTACGTCTACGAGCAGATTTTGCAGGTGCCGACCTACGCCATCTATGACCCCCTAAGCGCAGTGCTGGAGGTGCGGCAGCTGCAAAACGGACGCTACGAGGCTCAGACTCCAAATAGTTTGGGCCACTTCTGGGTGCCTGAGCTAGAGCTGTTTTTGGGCGTGTGGCAGGGAGAGCGTTTGGCCCAAAACCTGCACTGGCTGCGCTGGTGGGATGCCGATGGCAACCTGCTGCTCTGGAGTTCTGAACAAGCCAAGATCGAACACCAGCGGGCCGAGACAGAACGCCAGAGAGCCGAGGCAGAGCACCAGCGGGCTGAGACAGAGTGCCAGCGGGCCGATCGCCTGGCCGCCCTGCTCCGAGCCCAAGGGATTGACCCAGACCAACCCTAGGCCAGGTGGGTGGCGAGGAAGGTCAGCGATCGCTCCCAGGCCAGCTTCGTCGTCTCGGGGTCATGGATGTCGTTGTTTTCGTTGCCAAAGGCGTGGTGAGCGTCGTACCAGTAAGATTCGTACTTCACGCCGCCCTCCTGAAGCCGTGCTTCAAAAGCCTTCACCTGTTCAGGCGGAAAGAACTCGTCCCGCTCGGCAAAATGCCCCTGAAAGGGAATCGAAATCGTGCGGGTGTCGGCGGCCTCTGCGGGCGGCACCCCATACCAGCACACCGCCACGTCGGCTTCGGGCACATAGACGGCGGCTAGCACGGTGAGCGCCCCACCCATGCAGTAGCCCAGCACCGCCACCTTGGGGCTGGAGGCCTTGAGGTGCTGCACCGCGCCGCGAATGTTTTGGGTGGCGGCATCGCCAAAGTCGAGGTTGTCCATCAGGTGCTCGGCCTCGGCGGTTTCGACGGTGACTTCGCCTTTGTAGAGGTCGGGCACCAGCACCCGGTAGCCCTGCTGCACCAACTGGTCGGCCACGCCCTTGATCTGGTCGTTGAGACCCCACCACTCCTGAATCACGACAATGCCGGGGGCGGTGCTGCCGCTGGCTGGCTCGACGTAGTAGCCCTGGCACGATTGGCCATCGGGTCGATTAAAGCTAATGATGTCGCCCATGGGAGGTCTCCTGAGGTTGAGTGCGATGCTCTAAAAGAGAGGCTGCGCGATCGCTAGATTACCTCTCAAAGGAGCAAAATCTAAGCCCCCGAGGTTGGGTGCCACAATCCCCACCCAGCCTGCTAAAGCTCAGCGCGGCAGAAAATTGGTATCGAGAGCGTCCTCAGCGGAGAACGGCGGCAGGGTGGGAATGCAACTGCTCGGCAGATCACTTTTCTGCAAAACCTGACTTCTAGCCCTGGCATAGAATTCCACAAAAAGCTCCTCCACCATGGGCTTGAGGCTAGGGCTATCTTCTATCAGCAGCTCCAGTTGGCTGCGCTGCTCAATGATGGTGCTGCGCCAGCCCCGACGGTTTTGAGCTTTTTCTGACTCCCAAAACATCAGCTTTAGCAAGTGCTCAAGAATGACCAGAAGGCGGCTTTTTAGCTCCTTTTTCTCGCTGCGGCCCATGCTGTCGATTTCTTCGATGAGGTTTTCCCAGTCCACCTGCTCTAGTTCGCGATGTTTAAGCGCATGGACAGTCTTTTGAATCCAGCGATAAAAGTCTTGGTCGTAGAGACTAGGCTTTTGCTCTGAGGTGGTAGGAAACTGCATTGACTGACCGCACAGAGGAGTTGCTGCAATTATAAAAAGCTTTTACCGCAGTTAGGGTTCAGGGCTAGCTCGCATCCCCAATCCTCTGACCCCTGCCCATCTACATGCCAGGGGTGGCTAGGTTGCGGAAGCGGGTAAACTGCGGCTCGAACAGCAGCTTGATAGTGCCAGTGGGGCCATTGCGGTGCTTGGTAATGATGATCTCGGCAATGCCGCGATCGGGCGTGTCGGGGTCGTAATACTCTTCGCGGTAAAGCATCATGATCAAGTCGGCGTCCTGCTCGATCGCTCCACTTTCACGAAGATCGCTCATCATTGGGCGCTTGTTGGTGCGCGATTCGACTCCCCGGCTGAGCTGCGAGAGGGCGATGATTGGCACGTTGAGTTCGCGGGCGAGACCTTTGAGCGATCGCGTCATCTTCGACAATTCCTGCACCCGGTTGTCGCCGCCGCCCTCCATCAGCTGGAGGTAGTCGATCAAAATTAACCCCAGGGCCCCACCCTGCTCGGCTTGAAGGCGGCGGCAGCGAGAGCGAATTTCGGTCACCGAAATGCTGGGGGTATCGTCAATGAAAATCGGCATCTGGGAGAGAATGCTGATGGCGTGGCCCAGTTTTTCCCACTCGTTTTGGGCAATGCGCCCGGTGCGCAGGCGACTGCTTTCCATCTCCACTTCGCTAGAGAGCAGGCGATAGACTAGCTGCACCTTCGACATCTCCAGGCTGTAGATCGCCACCGGAAGCTTTTGGAGAGCGGCGATGTTGCGGGCGATATTTAGCACAAAGCTGGTGTTGTGGACGCAGATATCATTGGCGACAAAGTTGTGGGTGTCGGGGATGGTGAGGTCGTAAACCTGCTTTATCCCCTGGGGCTCGATCGCCACAATTTCATCCCAATACACCTCGCTGGTAGCGATGTGCTGAAGTTCTAGATGCTCTAGGGCAGTGGCCAGGGCAAAGAGGCGATCGCGGGTGGGAGCGCGTTTGCCGGCGTGGATATTGCTGGTGCTCTGGAAACCGGCGCGGGTGGCCAGGGATACCCAGGATTCAGCACCCTTAGCGGCGTGGAGGGTGTGCCAAATTTCCACCGGAATTAGATCGCGGTTGGTTTGGTAGCGGCGTTTGGTTAGGGCGGTTTTAACCTTATCTAAGGCTGCTTCTTTGCCAAAGATGCCAATGTCGCTTAGGAATGTCTTGATCGAGGGGGCATCGGTGATGTCGAGCTGCCAGGCGGGGCGACAGCCACCCTGATACTTCACCGATCGCAACCTGAGCTGAGCCAAAATGCCAAACCGTAGCAGCAGGTGTTGCACCTGGCGGGCCAGGGTTTCGCTAACGCTGGCAAAGCCCAGTTGCGCCTGCCCAGAGGCGAGGACGGTGGCCCAGCCATCGGTGGAGAATAAGCGATTTAGAAAGAGGGCGAGGTGCGATCGCTCTAGCCGAAATACCGCCGCTGGAACGGTTTTCTGGTGGGCCGATTTGCCCCAAACGCCCAGTTCTTGGAGCCAAAGCGTTAGATTGTTTTGGCTCATCCAGCGGATGGTGGCGAGGCCACCGGGTGCCAAGGTTTCGGGGAGAACCTGGAGCAGTTGGCACAGGCGCTCGAAGGTATTTGGGCTGGGTGCACAGACGCCCTGCTGCCACAGGGTCACCAAGCCGGGAGAAACTTCCAGGGTTTGGGCCAACCTACGAGCGGGTTGGCCACTGGCCTGAATCAATTCCTTGAGTCGTTGACCAAAGATTTGACGGGCCTGCTGCAAATCTTCGCTATCTGAGGTGACGTAGAAGGTTGGCGTGCGGGTGCCTTGGGAGGTTTCCTTACGCACCTTCACCCCTAGAAAATTTAGGGCAGCGGCGGTGAAGTCGGCTTGAATAGCAGAATTTTCGTTGGTGAACTGGGGAGAGGTGCCCGTCAGACAGCCATCGCCGATTAAATAGGCCAGCAGTTTGATCTGATGCTCAGGCAGGGTTTCGGTGCCAAACACCGGCAGTGTTCTCGGCACGGCAATTTTTTGGCCCACCGCCAGCTCCGCCAAAGGCCGCCAGCCTTGAATGGTCAGGTAGGGATGGCTCAGGGTCGTCTCAATCGCTCGCCCCGATCGCGTTCTCACCCGAAACACAGGCTTGTGGCCGTCGTCCACGTAGGCGCTGGGCTGGGTGAGCCGAAAGCGCCAGTTATCCCCCAGGGTGAGCAGCGAGGCAGATTTCTCTCGGTAAATTTCGCCGATAGTTTTGAGGCTGCCGTCGGCCACCACAATCTCTGCGTCTGCACTCAGGCACTTGCCCATGGACGGTCTCGCAGCAGCAATAATCAGGTCAGAGCGCTGAAAACCCTGGGTCATGGCATCTAGGTCGTAGAAGCCGCAGGGGATGCCGGGAAGCACGACACCGAGCGATCGCTGCTCGATCTCCGAAAACGTCTCAATCAAAATATCGGACGTAGAGGTGAGCCCCCCCTGGGGTCGTGATTGGGTAATGCCAAACAGCCGCTGCTCCGACTGATCCATGACATTTTCAATGGGCAGCGTGGTGTCGTAGCCCAGCTGAGAAATCTCGCCCCCGGTTTGAATCAGCAGACGGCGGGTGTACTTATCCATCACCAGGGTGGCGTACTGGTCGATGTTGGCGGCGCTAATGGTGCGATCGACTAGCTGAGCCAGGCGGGTTTGGCCGCCTACCTGTTCGAGTTTGCCGTTGTCCTTCAGCCACACGGCGATGGTCATCAGATCGGCGGGCTGCCCCTTGGCGTGGAGGGCCAGCGCCCCTTTGTAAATATCGCGGTGGGCACCGATGTAAAAGGCGTCGGGGGTGAGAATCTCCATCACCCGGTTAATGGCTTCAGGGTCAAGCAAAATGCCGCCCAAAATGGCTTCTTCGGCCTCAATGTTTTGGGGTGGCAGGCGATCGCTGACCGCATCAAATTTGAGATTCTGAACCATGACCTTGGAGGAGGGGAATAGATTTAATTGTGCTTTAAACCCGCCTTCCCTGGGGTGGCCTAGCCAAACTTAGGGACATGCGCCTAGACTCCCGATTCGCCCATGTCGAAACAACGTTTCAGACTTGCCTACAGCGCAATGGGGCTGATCGCCTCTAATCAAGCTTCCCGAGGGCTGGTTTCATGGCCCCAAAGGGTCGAAGCAAACGTTAGCTAGAGCGCCCCGCCTTGGTACCCCAAAGCAATGGGGTCTAAATTAGCCCGCGTTAACGGTATCAAACACCTCTTGAATCCGCTCCACCAAAGGCTCAGGTAGAGGCACGTAGAGCAGCTCTTCAGCAATGGCCCGGCCTTCGGGGCCGAGGGACCACTCAAACACGTCGCGCATGGCGTTCCACTTGGCTTCGTCTTCGTAGCGGTTATAGATCATGACCCAGGTGAGACCGACGATGGGGTAGGCGTTTTCGCCAGTGGGGTCGGGCACAAGCAGGGCAAAGTCGTCCGGTATTTCTTCATCGAGAAGGGCATTGCCGGCGGTTTCAGGGGAGGGCTCGACGTAGTTGCCGGCGTTGTTTTCGACCAACGCTGAATCGATGTCCCTGAGGACAGCATAGGCGTAGGACAGATAGCCAATCGCGCCTTCGGTTTGCTGAATTGTGGCGGCTACACCCTCATTGCCCTGGCCGCCGATGCCTACGGGCCAGTCAACGGAGGTGCCAACGCCGCCTGCCCAGCCGTCGCAGACGGTGTCAATGTGGTTGACAAATACAAAGGTGGTGCCCGAACCGTCGGAGCGGTGAGCCCAGGTGATAGGCAGGTCAGGCAGCTCTAGATCGGGGTTGATCGCTGCGATCGCAGGGTCGCTCCACTGGGTAATTTCGCCAGTGACGATGCCGCAGTAGACATCGCGGGAAAGGCGTAGCTCTAGATCGCCAATACCAGGCAGGTTATAGGAGAACGATAGAAAACCGCCCGTTATCGGCACCTGAATGGGCTCGTAACCAAAGGCATCGACGAAAGCCTGGGTGCGCTCTGCGGAAGCGGTAATGGGGGCTTCAGACGCGCCAAAGTCTACGGTGCCGGCAATGTACTGCTCTAGGCCAGCGCCGCTGCCCACAGCCCGGTAGCTAACCTGCACATCAAAGTCAACGTCCCGGGTATAGGCGTCAAACCAGCGCTGGAAAATCGGCGCGGGGAAGGTCGCCCCAGCCCCGCTGATCGGAATAATGGTGCCGCTGCCGTCGCCAGCAGACACCGGGGGAGCATTGGGGTCGGTGTCGGCGGTAGGCGAAGAGCCGCCATTGCAGGCCGCTACCGCCAAACCCATGGGCAAAGACGCCGCTAGCCATACTTTGCGACTAAAAATCATAGGAACAAGACTCCGGACAGGTTTTGACGGTCAACGGTAGAACGAGGGTTTCAGGCATCTGCCGGAGTAATCTGGCCGACGAGAAATCAATGAAGCGTTTGGTCTAACACCCTGCCTTGTAGCCCGAGGTCTGTGGGGAGGCAGGTTGCCCCTGGTCAGCGGGCAGGAGTAACGGCAGAGTAATGGTGAAGGTTGACCCCTGGTTTTCGGTACTGACTACAGTCAGTTTGCCCTGGTGCGCCTGAACGATTTGCTGGGCGATCGCCAGCCCTAGCCCAAAACCGCCGGTATCGAGCGATCGCGTCTTGTCAACCCGGTAAAAGCGGTCAAACACGCGGGGCAAATCGGCCGCCGGAATGCCGATGCCGCTGTCTTGCACAGTAATAATAATCCGGTCGAGGCGGTGGCTGAGGGAGAGGGCGACTTCTCCCCTAGTGGCGGTGTAGCGGCAGGCATTGCTGAGCAGGTTGCCAATCGCCTGCCGGAGCAAATTGGCGTCTCCATTCACCCAAAGGGGGGCCTGGGGCAGCTCTAGCCGCCACCAAAGCCCCTTAGCCTTTGCCTGAGACTGATACTCGCGGGCGAGTTCTTTCACCAAGACGGTGAGGTTGCACCGCTGGGTGCCCGACCAGCGATCGGCTGACACCAGCACCAGCAGGCTGTTAATCAGCCGCCCCATCGACTGGGCCAGCTCGGCAATGTTCTGGAGCCGCGCCACCTGCTCCTGGGGTGAAGCCGTCGTCAGCCCCAGCTCGGCTTGATTGAGAATGGCGGCCATGGGCAACCTCAGCTCGTGGCTAGCATCGGCACTAAATTGTTCTAATCGCTGGTACGACAGCTGAATGGGCCGCATCACCTGGCCCGCGAACCACCAGCTCAGCAGCCCAATCAGGCCCACCCCCACCGGCAGCCCCAGGCTTAAAACCAGCCGAATTTGGTTGAGGGCGGTTTCCACCGGCACCAGGGTAGTGGCCAGTTCTAGGTGGCCCAGGGTTTGCCCCTCCGACTCAATGGGCACCGTCATCTGGCGCAGGCGTTGGCCCTCGTGGATTAGGGTTTTGTAGCCGGGCTGAATGTTGCGATGATCGCCCGACAGCGGCCCAAAAAACATCAGCAGTTGGTTGTTGGTGTCGTACCAGCGGGCGTAAACCAGATCTGAGGTAATGCTGAGGGTGCTGCCCCCCAACAGCGGCACCGTTTTGATCTGAAACTGCACGGGGGAGGCCGGGTTAGGCGATGAGTCAGCGCCGCCGCTGCTAATCATTAGCTCCGCTTCGCGGTAGAGTTGCTGGTCGAGTTTGTTTAGCTCTCGCTCTACTTCAATGACGTAGAGCAGCCCGCCAAACACCACAAAAACGCTGCCCATAGTCAGCATGAGCCACTGGGCGAGATGTTTGCGGCTGCGGGTAAACATGGGGATCTCGGGAGACGAGGGGATGGGAGATGAGTCGACGGGATGGGCGGGCTTGGGTTCATTCGCGAATGCTGAAGCGATCGCCCATGCCGTCGGTGGATGCGAGCCAGAGGTTGGTGCCTAACTGCTCTCGGCTCAGCCGTAGGCGTCGCACGAGCTGAGCGAGGGCATTGTCGGGCTCGGTGCCCAGGGCCTATAGGGCTTGCTCTAGCTGGCTGTGGGTTAGCACCTGACTGGGATAACGCAGCGGGTATTCTGAATGTTGAAACTCTCGCTTTGCTAGCTTAACCTGCTGTTTACCATTAGTTATTTTACTAAAGGGAAGTATGGAGAGGGGAGTGGATGGGTAGATGGGTGGGCGGGTAGATGGGTGGATGGGTGGCCAGTGACGTTAAGCTTTAAAGGCATCCCCACCCCATCATTGACTCATCTACATTACCCACTTCCCATCTTCCCCATCGCCTATGCCTGCGCTCAAACGTCTCCTTACCCACTCTGGCCTAGAGTTTTGGCTACCCCTAGGGCTGTTGGGGGCCGCATTTTGGCTGGCTGGCTACGGCTGGACTCATCACTACCTGGGGGTGGCAGGCCGGGCGATCGCCCCTCTGGTCTTAGCGACCAATGCGGCGGCGCAGGACGAAGGCATTCTCAGCATTCGCGCTGTGATCGACAACGATGGTCAGGATCCGGCTGCTGGGGGCGATCGCCGGGCGACTCGGGTTGAGGTGATTGTGGTAAAGCCGGTGCCTCGCACCCTCGACTTTTACCTACCGCTGCAATCGCCATCGGCCATTGAGGCAGAAATGGCGCAGCGGCTTAATGTTTCTACAGACACCATTCGTCGCCTAATTCGCTACGAAAACGTGCGGCCCTAAACTATCCTCAGTAGATCACAAAGTTCCTGCTAGCCCTCTCCCCCAGCCCCTCTCTCAGGGAGGAGAGGGGAGACGGAACTAGACTTCAAAGTCCCTCTCCCCGCTTGGGAGAGGGATTTAGGGTGTAGCTTGCTTCCCGCAGGGTGGGCTGGATTATGGCAAGAAAGCGTGTTTGTGATCTACTGATCCTGTCTCACCATGGCCCTGGAGCCTATGCTCCACCACCGTCAGACTGCCCGGTTGGGGCGGGTCAAGCGATGGAACCGGGCCACAAAAATTATTCCAGCGGTGGCCACCCCAATGGACTGACCAATCCACAGCCCGACCCCGTCGAGGCCAAGCCAAAACCCCAGGAGATAGCCCGTGGTCAGCCCCACACCCCAGAAGGCTAGCCCGCTGAGCACCATGGGCATGCGGGTATCTTGCAGGCCGTAAAGCGCCCCAGAGGCGACGCGCTGAACGCCATCGGTGAGCTGGGCCAGGGCCGCGACCAGCAGCATCGGCAGGGCCAGGGCGACCACCGGATCATTGGCCGGGTCGCGCAGATCTAAATACAGGCCAATGATGGACTGGCGAAACACTAATAGCCCCAGGGTAGCCAGCAGCATAAAGCCGGCGGCGATCGCCATCGCCACATACCCTGCCCGGCGCGCTGCGCCCATATCCTGCTGGCCAAAAGCCAGCCCCACCCGAGCTGTCGCCGCGTAGGACATACCCAAGGGCACCATGAAAATTACGTAAATGGTCTGGTATACGGTTTGGTGGGCGGCCAGCACTTCAGGGCTGAGTATCCCCATCAAAAACGTGACCACGGCAAACAGGCTAAATTCCAGAGCGATGGTGACGGCGATCTCGCCCCCCATGCCCATCAGCCGAACGACTAGCTGGGGCTGCACTCGCTGCCACCCGCGCCAAAAGCGATATTCCTTCAACTTGGGATGCTTGAGGGTGTAGAGCAAAAAGAGCCCAAACATCAGCCAGTAGCTTAGCCCGCTAGATAGCCCCAGCCCCCCCAGCCCCAGGGCAGGGAAGCCCCATTTGCCAAACCCTAGGGCATAGTTACCCACAATGTTGAAGACTGTGCCTACCAGCACAATCACAATCACCACCTGGGCCTCGGCCAGGGCTGCAGCGTAGCCCCGCAGCATGGCAAAGGCCAAGGCCGGAAACGCGCCCCACAGAATTCTTTGAAAGTAGGGGGAGGTGAGGGTGGCGATCGCCTCGGGCTGCCCCAGCCCCAGCAGCACCCGATCGAGCTGGCTCAGCACCGCCATCATCGGCAGACTCAGCGCCAGCGAGAGCCAAAACCCCTGCCGGGCGATCGCCTCAACCTGCTCCCTTTGTCCAGCCCCGAAGGCCTGGGCCACCAGCGGCCCCACGGTCATCACAAACCCACCGATCACCGCCAGCAGCAGCTGAAAGCTAATGGCCGCCAGGCCACCCGCGGCGAGGGTCTCAGCCCCCAGCCGCCCCATCATTAGGGTGTCTACAAAACCCACAGCAGCCTGAGCCACCTGTGCCCCAGCTAGGGGCATCGCCAGGGCTAAAAATGCTCGTACCTCTGAGCCAGTTGTGACTTGGGCAACGGATCTGCTCTGTGTACGCATTCAAAAGATCGAGCCCAGTTTGATGAAACGCCGCATAGAGTGCCCCTTACAGCATTGCCAGCCGCGCCTTGAGAATCGTCGCCTGGGCTTCGGCCTCAGCTAGAGAATTGCGGGCTCCCTGCACCACATCGGCGGGGGCTTTATCCACAAAACCGGAGTTGCTCAGCCGCCCCGAGAGCGATTTGATCTCCGCCTCCACCTTGCCCAGGTCTTTTTCCACCTTGGCCCTGAGGGCATCGACGTCTACCACGCCCGTCAGGGGAATTAGCACTTGCACAGTGCCGGTGACCCCAGCAAACAGCTTTTGGTTCGGCTCCCCATTCCCTCTAGCCGTATCGCGACTCTCATCTTGGGGAGCAGGGGCACCGTCGTCGCTGCCTTCTTGGGGCACGGGCGCAGGAAGCAGGCCCGGGGTGGGGGCTGGCGCTGCAATATCGGGGTCAAACACCTTGCTCCGCCACTGCTGGTAGGTCTGATTGAGGCGGGCGCGATCGCCCCCGCTGAGCAAGTTTTGCCGCACAAAGTTAACCGTTACCCACAGCCCCACCAGCTCCATCAGGGCACCAAAGATGGGGGTGCTATCAACCGCGCTCACCAACGCCCCCGTAAACTTGAGGGCCACCAGACCCACCAAAATCCACAGCATGGTAAAGGCGGGACGGCGCAAAGCGGTAAAAAACAAGTCGGCGTAGTGCAGGGGGTCGTTGAACAGGGGCAGCATGGTGTGCCAGAAGCCTTGCACTTCGGCCACCACCGAGTTGTCGCTCAGCTCCATTGAGGGATTCAGCGGTGTAGCGCTAGTCTCCCCGCTGTGCGCTGTGGAAACCGGCTGCTTGCCGCCCAGAATTACCAGGGTGTCGATTTTGCCCAGGTCTTTGATGTAGTCGGCAGTGGCTTGGAGAATGTGGCGCTCGTCAGCACTCTCGCTTTCGAGAATGGTCTCAATGCGCAGGCTGGGTTTAATGCCGGCCTCGGCCCGCAGGTTGCGCACGGTGCGCACGGTGTTAAACACCAGGGCAAACTGCTGCTCTAGGGCATCGTCAATGAGGTCAGGCTGTGCCGTTGGGTAAGGCTGCACAGCCAAAAACTGGTCGTCGCCCACCTGGTTGAGGGTGTGCCACAGCTCCTCGGTAATGTGAGGCATAAACGGATGCAGCAGCTTGAGAATGCCGTCGAGCACAAAGGCCAGGGTTTGCTGACCCGCTGTGAATTTCGAAGACCCCTCTCCCTGGAGGCGAGGCTTGACCAGTTCGATGTACCAGTCGCAAAAGTCGCCCCAAACAAACTCGTAGAGATCCTTGGCCGCTTCGCCCATGCCGTACTGGTCGAGGTTGTCGCGTACGCTCTGCACAACTCGGTTAAAGCGAGACAAAATCCAGCGATCGGCTAGCTCCAGATTGGCCAAGTCGGGCATGCCCAAGCTGGCGGGAGACTGCCCGCCCAAATTCATCATCACAAAGCGGGAGGCATTCCACAGCTTGTTGGTGAAGTTGCGGCTAGCCTCCACCGAAACGGATTCGTCGGTGTTGCGATCGTACTCCAGGCGAATGTCTTGACCCGCTCCGGTAACTTCGCGAATCAGGGTATAGCGCAGGGCGTCAGTGCCGTACTTGTTGATCAGCACTAGGGGGTCGATGCCGTTGTTCGATGACTTCGACATCTTTTTGTTGTTCTCATCGCGCACCAGGCCGTGGATATAGACAGTTTCGAAGGGCATGGTGTCGGTGAAGTGCCCCGCCATCAAAGTCATGCGGGCCACCCAGAAGAAGATGATGTCGAAGCCGGTGACCAGGGTGGTGGTGGGGTAGTAGGTCTGGAAGTCCTGAGCCGATTCATCGGGCCAGCCCATGGTGGAGAAGGGCCACAGACCGGAGGAAAACCAGGTGTCGAGGACGTCGGGGTCGCGGGTCAGGGTTACCCATTCGCCAAACCGCTCGGTGGCCTTGGCTTTAGCCTCTTCTTCGGTGGCGGCCACCACGAAGGGTGTGTTGTCGGTGATTTCACCGCCGGTTTCGCTCACGGCATACCAGGCGGGGATTTGGTGGCCCCACCAGAGCTGGCGGGAGATGCACCAGTCGCGCAGGTTCACCAACCAGTCGCGGTAGACCTTGGTCCAGCGATCGGGCACAAATTTAGGCTCTTGGCGGTTGTCCAAATAGTCCAACGCTTTGTCAGCCATAGGGCGAATGTTGACAAACCACTGGGTGGAGAGCAGGGGTTCAACGGGCACTTTGCCGCGATCGCTGTAGGGCACCGTGTGGTGATAGTCGTCGATCTTCACCAAAAACCCTTCGACATCCAGCCGCTTCACCACCAAACGGCGAGCCTCAAAGCGGTCTAGGCCGTGGAATGGCCCCGCATGCTCATTCATGGTGCCGTCTTTGTTCATGACGGTGATTAGAGGCAGGTTGTGGCGCTGGCCCATGGCAAAGTCGTTGGGGTCGTGGGCGGGGGTGACCTTCACGCAGCCGGTGCCAAATTCCGCGTCGACATAGTCATCCGCGATCACAGGAATTTCGCGATTCACGATCGGCAGCATTAGAGTTTTGCCCACCATGTCGCGGTAGCGATCGTCGTTGGGGTTCACCGCTACTGCCGTGTCGCCCAGCATAGTCTCGGGGCGGGTAGTGGCGACTTCTAAGTAGCCCGAGCCGTCGGTGAAGGGGTAGCGGAAGTGCCACAGGTGGCCATCCACCTCGCGCTGCTCTACCTCTAGGTCAGACACCGCCGACTGGCTGGCGGGGCACCAGTTGACCATGTAGTTGCCCCGATAAATCAGCCCCTCGTCGTAGAGTTGGGTAAAGGCGGTCAACACCGCAGTGTTAAGCCCTTCATCCATCGTGAAGCGCTCTCGCGACCAGTCCACCGAGACGCCTAGCTTGCGCAGCTGGTTGACGATGGTGCCGCCGGATTCGGCTTTCCAATTCCAGGCGCGCTCCAGGTAGCGATCGCGCCCCACATCTTCCTTCTTCAACCCCTCGGCCTGGAACTGCCGATCTAAAATCGTGCTCACGGCAATGCTGGCGTGGTCGGTGCCCGGCAGCCACAGGGTGTTGCGCCCAGCCATGCGCTGGTAGCGCACCAGGGTGTCGATTAGCGCATTTTCAAAGGCATGGCCCATGTGCAGGCTGCCGGTCACGTTCGGCGGCGGAATCACTACGCAGTAGGGCTCGCCGGGGTGGTCGGGGTCGGCTTTAAAGACCTGGTTCTCTTCCCACTGAGCCTGCCACTTGGTTTCGGTCTGCGTGGGGTCGTACTGGGCGGAGAGAGCGGGAACGGTGGCCGTCATCACAAAACCTGGAGCGCGGGGACTATTGCATTAAAGACAGTGTACCTAGGGATCCTGTCATTTTGATGGTGAACCTGGGGAGTTGCCGGGTATCAGGGGCGGACGGGTTTAAGGGGTTAGGTCTAGGGTCTAAAGCTGGTCTAGGGTCTAAGGCTCAAGGTGTAGCCCCGAACCCTGCACCCTGCACCTTAAACCCTGAATCCTGTCCGCTGACACCTTAGATTTCATCAACAAACTTAAGAATCTTTTGGTAAAGCTGGTGGCTGATGCGAAAACCAGCTAGTTCCACCAGGGCATCCATCACCCGCCGCACGCTGGGAATTAGTGCTCTCTGCTTGGCCACGATAACAATGCCGACGATGCCAATTGCCGACAGCCCGAGCGCTTGGGCGACCTGCCGTCCTCTGCGCTCGTTGATCAGCAATTCGTCGGCGTTGAGCTGAAGGGCTAGGGCCAGGGTTTGGGTTTCGCCCAGGTCGAACTGCTGGCCCTGTTGCTGAATGGTTGCGATCGCGCCCTCCGTCGGCACCTGCACCTTGACCCAACTGACCGACAGCACCGCCTGAATGCGAGCATTTTTAGCCGTTGCCAGCTCCCGCGCCACTACTTCTGAAATAACAACGGTGCCGTAGAGCGCCTCTAGCAGCCAGAGGTAGTCAATCAGAGCCAAGCTGCCTAGGGATGAAGCATCGCTCACAATGGTCATAGCCAGCCCCGGCTGTGCAGGTTTTCGATGTCGTCAACAAACTCTGCGGCCTCGTAGTGGGCACAAACGCCGCGACTGCCGATGATTTTTTGAAATTCCATCAGGTGAATGCCCGCAATCTGGCTGGCAATGCCCAGGGTAACCCGCTCCTGCTCAAACAGGGAAATCGCCATTTCCCTCAGCCAGTCGGCCCTAGAGAAGGTTGGGCACTGGGCGACTTCGTCAGGAATATCCAGGTTGATGCGCATAGAGGGTGGTTGCCCTAAGGATTGTCTTTGAGAGTTTGCGGGTTAAGGTGCGATCGGCGGTCAATCAAACTGCACCTCTAACCATGGCGTTTCATTCTGGCAGCCCCGCCGCAAAAAGCTGAGCAGCGGTCAGGGTGAGATCGGCAAACTGGACCGACTCTATCCGTTGCTCTCCAGCAAAGGTTCCTACTGGGGCAAACCCCTGACCCTGCTGCGCCAGCACCAGCACTGTGCGATCTTGAGGGTTGATAATCCAATACTCAGGAATGCCTAAGTTTTCGTACTGGGCACGCTTGGCCACGTAGTCGCGCTCCCACTGCAATTCTCCAGGGCTGACTACCTCGACCACCAGCACCGGGGGTGGCATCGTCAGGCGAATGGTGTTGCGCTTCGCCAACAGCTGAATGTGTTCAGGCTGAATCACTGTTAGGTCAGGGTAACGATTCTTCGGTTCGCCCCTGACTTCCAGCTCCAGGCCGTGAAGCCGGACCCGTAGATGCCCCACCAGAGCCGCTAGCTGAATAGATAGAAAAAAAGCAACGCTGGTGTTGTAGCCCGACTCTGGCGGCACCGCAATCAGTTCTCCATTAAATAGCTCGTAAAAATGTTCCGTGCCGTCGTCGTAGGCCAGATACTCTTCGAAGCTATAGAACCTGGGCCGCGTCTGCACCATAAACCAAAGAAGGCTAAGCGCTCTCAAGATAGCTCCAGTCTAGGCCATTCCCAGGCTCAGAGATACCGCTAACCCAGTCACCCTCCGCAGCGCCCTTTCTACTCTCATCTAAGCCTTCAAAAGCCGTGCGGTAGAATCTAGGCCAGCCTGTGACAGACTATCATTAAGAAAGTTGATGTAAGTAGGTTGGCAGAAGCGATGCCCCCTCGGTGCTAACCTTCATTGAGCACGCAGTCCGACAGATAAGGAGACGCCAGAGCGCATGGGAAAAGTAGTTGGCATCGACCTGGGCACGACCAACTCCGTGGTCTCTGTAATGGAGGGCGGCAAGCCGGTAGTTATTGCCAACGCCGAAGGGATGCGGACTACGCCCTCGGTGGTGGCCTTTAGCAAGGAGGGTGAGCGGCTGGTGGGGCAGATGGCCCGCAGGCAGGCAGTGCTCAATCCCCAAAACACTTTCTATAGCGTCAAACGCTATATGGGGCGTCGCTACGCTGAGCTAGATCCATCCTCTAAGCGGGTGCCCTACACCATTCGCCGCGATGATCTGGGCAACGTCAAAATTCGCTGCCCCCGCCTCGAAAAAGACTTTGCCCCCGAAGAAATTTCGGCCATCGTGCTGCGCAAACTGGCGGATGAGGCTAGCCGCTACCTGGGGCAGCCGGTGACCGGGGCGGTGATCACCGTGCCCGCCTACTTTAACGACGCTCAACGCCAGGCCACGCGCAACGCCGGGCGGATCGCCGGGCTGGAAGTCAAGCGTATTTTGAATGAACCGACGGCGGCGGCGTTGGCCTACGGCCTCGACCAGGTGCAGAACGAGACCATCCTGGTGTTTGACCTAGGGGGTGGCACCTTTGACGTGTCGATTCTCGACGTGGGCGATGGGGTGTTTGAGGTGCGATCGACCTCGGGCGACACCCAGCTGGGAGGCACCAACTTTGACACCAAAATCGTTGACTGGCTAGCCGATGAGTTTCTTGAAAAAGAAGGCATTGACCTACGGAAAGATCGCCAGGCGTTGCAGCGACTAACTGAGGCGGCTGAGAAAGCCAAGATTGAGCTTTCTGGCGTGGCCAGTACCGAGATCAGCCTGCCGTTCATTACCGCTAGCCCTGAAGGCCCTAAGCATATTGAGACGCGTCTGAGCCGATCGCAGTTCGAAGGCCTCTGTGGCGATCTGGTCAGCGCTTTGCGCGCTCCCCTCAAGCAGGCGCTCAGCGATGCGGGCCTCACCCCCAACGACATTGACGAGGTGGTGCTGGTGGGGGGCGGCAGCCGCATGCCCATGGTGCAGGACTTGGTGCGTGGCCTGATCGGCCTCGAACCCAGCCAAAATGTGAACCCTGACGAAGCCGTCGCCGTGGGCGCTGCCGTGCAGGCGGGCATCATCACCCAAGAAGTGCAAGACATCATGCTGCTGGATGTCACGTCGCTGTCCCTGGGGCTAGAAACCATCGGCGGCGTGATGAAAAAGGTGATTCCCCGCAATACCACAATTCCGGTGCGGCGATCGGATATCTTCTCGACCTCTGAGAACAACCAGACCTCAGTAGAAGTGCATGTGCTTCAGGGTGAGCGCGAGATGGGGGCCGATAACAAGTCCCTGGGTCGGTTCAAGCTGATGGGCATTCCCCCGGCGCCGCGCGGCGTGCCCCAGGTGCTGGTGTCCTTCGATATCGATGCCAACGGTATTTTGCAAGTGTCGGCGATGGATAAGACCACCGGGCGCGAGCAGAGTTTGACTGTCCAGGGCGCTTCTAACCTGGAAGAAGGCGAGGTGCAGCGGATGATCCGCGAGGCGGAGGAGTTTGCCGAAACCGATCGCCTCCAGCGCGAGCGAGTTGAGAAGCGCAACCGGGCTGAAGCCCTTACCTTCCAGGCCGAGCGGCTGCTGCGGGAGGTAGCCCTCGACTTTGGCATGCAGTTTGCTCGCGATCGCCGTCGCCGCATCGAAGGGTTGGTGCAAGAGCTGCGCGACTACCTAGAGAAAAGTGACGAGCGCGGCATCGACATCGCTCAGGCCGAACTGCAAGACGAACTCTACGACCTCAACCGCGAGGCCTACCTCTACGAAGCTGAGGATGCCCCCGAAGGCGGCATTCTAGGCCAGATCGGTAATACCTTGAAGAAGACCTTCTCCTTTGACGATGACCTCGATGCGCGGCCTAACTACGGCTACCAGGGGTCGTCCTCTTGGGGCAACTGGGACGAAGACTGGGACTACGACAATCGCGGTGGAGCGGGCGGCCAGCGCTACGGTAGCCCAGCCTACGACAACCGTGCCTACGGTACGACCGGCTACAACGGTCAGGGCTACAGCAACCCGAACTACAGCAGCCAAGGCTACAGCGATCAGGGTTATGGCAGTCAGGGCTACAGCGATCGCGGAGCGTCCCCCTCGGGGAATCGCCCCAGCAGCGGCTCTAGCTACGGCAACTCTGGCTATGACAGCCAGGGCTACGGCAATGGCTACGATCGTCCTCAAGAACTCAACCGCCCCCAGCCACCCGCCTCAGACTACGGTCGTCAAGACTACGGGCAATCTGGCTACGATCGCCAGGATTACGATCGTCAAGACTACAGACCGTCGGGCGATGCCCAACCCGCTGCCGACGACTATCGTGGCTACGATCAGTCTAGCTATGGCCGTCAAGACTATGGGCAAGACTACGGTCGATTCCCCGCAGAGGACGCCCCCAGAACGCAAAATCCTGAGCCTGCTCGCCCCAGCTATGGCGATGCTGACTACGGTCAAGCGAGCTACGATGACCCACGCTACGACCGACCTAGCGCCCCTGAGCCAGGCTACGGCAATACCGGCGATCGCGATGCTGGAGCAGAGCGCTCTGGGAACCGTAGCTACAATAATCAGGGCTATGACCCTTACGCTCGCAACGCGTCTCCGCCAGAGACTAGACCAGACACTCGACCCAATACTGCCCCTGCTGCCCCTCGCCAAGACAACAGCTGGGAGGATGACCTTTGGGGGCAGCCCGCATCGGCGAATCGCCCTGATGAAAACCCAGCGCCAGAGAATCGCTCACGGTCCGCACCCCCTGAACGAAGGACTGACGCTGCCAGACCGGTGCCCCCGCGCCAAGACAACCGCCGCCCTGCCCCCCGCTATGACGGCGACAACTGGAGCGATCGCGACGAGTGGCTCTAACCCACCCCTCACCTCACCCTGCCAGCTAGGGGAGTGAATCGGCAAACAGAACCATCCACCCCCTACCCGCCCACCCATCCACTCATCTACCCCCTAACCCGCCCACCTATCCACCCTGCATGGAGAACTTTCGGAACTACTACGACATTCTGGGGGTTTCCAGAGAAGCAACCTTTAGCGACATCAAGCAGGCCTACCGCAAACTGGCCCGGCAGTACCACCCCGACCTCAACCCTGGCGACCAGGCGGCGGAGGATCAATTTAAGCTGCTGAGCGAAGCCTACACCGTGCTCTCCGACGACGAAAAGCGCGCCCAGTACGAGAAATTTAGCGAGTACTGGCAGCAGGAGGGCTTTAAGAAAGGCCAGGGCAAATCTGTCGTCAGCGATCTTTTCAGCGGGCGGATTTCCCTAGAAGACTTTGGCTTTGGCGAATTCCCCGACTTCAATATTTTTGTCGACCAGCTCCTCAACCGTCGCTCACCCCGCCGCAGTGCTAGCGACGACGGCTACCCTGCCGACACCGCTACCTACAGCCCATCCACCAACGCCGGCCGTCGCGATGCCGAGGCCGACCTCACCGTTCCCCTAGAAAAAGCCTTTCGGGGCGGGCGAGAGCGCATTCGCCTGGAAGATGGGCGATCGCTAGAGGTCAACATGCCCGCTGGAATGGTCACCGGGCAACGCATTCGCCTGCGAGGCCAGGGCGTAGGCGGTGGCAATCTGTACCTGCGCATTCAGGTTGACCCGCACCCTTTCTACACCCTCCAGGGCAACGATGTGTACTGCCGGCTGCCCATTACCCCCAGCGAAGCCGCCCTGGGCAGCACCATCGATATCCCCACGCTGGATGGTCCTGTGCGCACTACCCTGCCCCAGGGGGCGCAGACTGGACAGATCCTTCAACTGCCGGGGCGAGGCTACCCCGTTGGCAAAGAAAGCCGGGGCGACCAGATTGTGGAGCTAGAGGTGGTGGTGCCGACAGGGCTAAGCGATCGCGAAAAAGCCCTCTACGAAGAGCTCCGCCAAACAGAACGCTTCCGACCCCGCGCTGACCTTTTCACCTAGCCAATTGTTGCAAAAGCGTTACGAAAACCCCCTGCGTTCTCACCAGAAGAACACTGAGTAATCCCTAAAAATCTCCCATAGAATGGACGTTTTAGCTTGGTTGCCGCCCCAGTCAACCTGTCTGGAGCGCCTTTAACATTGGCAACTAAATGAGAATTTAACTTTCCCTGATGACCCCCAAGTCGTTAAACTAGCTATGGAAAAAGGTCATCCCGTCATTTTTAACTATGTCTGTTGTTAGCCAAGTTATTTTGAATGCCGACGACGAGCTGCGCTATCCAACCACCGGCGAGCTCAAGGCCATTGAAGAATTTTTGAAGACTGGCGAGCAGCGCACCCGCATTGCCGCTACCTTGTCTGAAAACGAGAAAAAGATTGTTGACCAGGCCAGCAGAGAGCTATGGCGGCGACGGCCCGACTTCATCGCCCCCGGCGGCAATGCCTATGGCCAAAAGCAGCGTGCTCTCTGCATTCGCGACTACGGCTGGTATTTGCGCCTAGTCACCTACGGCGTGCTGGCGGGTGATCAGACCCCCATTGAGGCCATTGGCATCGTGGGCGTTCGCGAAATGTACAACGCCCTAGACGTGCCCGTGCCCGGCATGGCTGAAGCTATTCGCTGTCTGAAAGAGGCTTCCCTCAATCTGTTGTCTGACGAAGACGCTGCCGAAGCTCGGCCCTATTTCGACTACATCATCCAAGCGATGTCGTAGTTCTAGAGAAAAGTTTCTAGAGAAAGCTAAAACCCCGGATTCTTCAAGAATCCGGGGTTTTGTTTTAGGTAGGCTAACTGTCCTGGGGTTCGTCACCGTTTAGGGTGACGAACCGACGGAACGGCTTACAGAGCCGACAGCACGTCGCGGGCGGCTGCGATCGTGGCGTCAATATCGGCATCAGTGTGGGCTAGGGAGGTAAACCCGGCCTCAAACTGCGACGGTGCCAGGTAGACGCCGCGCTCCAGCATGCCCCGATGGAAGCGGCTAAACTTCTCCAAATCAGCCCCCTTGGCATCTTCAAAATTGCTGATCGGCCCCGCATGGAAGAACATGCCAAACATGGCGCTGATGTGGCCACCATACACAGCATGGCCGGCATCCCGCGCCACCTGAAGTAGACCGTCGATGAGCTTCTTCGTTATGCGATCGAGCTCGTCGTAGGTGCCAGGCCGCTGGAGCAATTCCAGGGTTTTGATGCCTGCCGTCATAGCCAAGGGGTTGCCCGATAGGGTGCCCGCTTGGTAAACCGGTCCAGCCGGGGCAATCATTTCCATGATGTCGCGACGACCGCCGTAGGCACCTACGGGCAAACCGCCGCCAATCACCTTACCCAAAGTGGTGAGGTCGGGAGTAACGTTAAATTTGGCCTGGGCACCACCGTAAGCAATGCGGAAGCCGGTCATCACTTCGTCGAACACCAGCAGGGCATCGTTTTCGCGGGTGATTTCTCGCAGCCCTTCTAGGAACCCACCATCGGGGGTGATAAACCCAGCGTTACCCACCACCGGCTCTAGAATCACCCCAGCAATTTCCCCAGGGTTTTGGGCAAAGAGGGCCTTGACCGCTTCAAGGTCATTGTAGGGAGCGGTAAGGGTATCGATGGTGGCTGATTTGGGCACCCCTGGAGAGTCAGGTAAGCCTAAGGTTGCAACCCCAGAGCCTGCCTGCACCAAGAACATATCGGCATGGCCGTGATAGCAACCTGAGAATTTAATGATTTTGTTGCGACCGGTGTAGGCCCGCATCAGCCGCAGCACGGCCATACAGGCTTCGGTGCCAGAGTTTACAAAACGCACCATCTCGATGCTGGGCACCGCCTGAATCACCATTTCGGCCAGCACGTTCTCAAGGTAGCAGGGTGCACCAAAACTGGTGCCCTTTTCTAAGGCTGCTGCTAGAGCCGCCAGCACTTCGGGGTGGGCGTGACCGCAGATAGCGGGTCCCCAGGTGCCGACGTAGTCAATGTACTGGTTGCCGTCAACATCCCAAATGTAGGCGCCCTTGACGCGGTCAAATACGATAGGCTGCCCGCCCACCGACTTGAAGGCTCGTACCGGAGAGTTAACGCCGCCCGGCATGAGGTTTTGGGCAGCGGAGAAAATTTCTTGTGATTTTGCTGTCTTAAACGGGGCTGTACTGACCAAAGCACGTTCCTCTCAGAGTCCAAAGTCATTCGGCGGCCTAGGTTGGAACCGCCTGAATGTTAGCTCTGATCATTATCCTATTGATTGGATAAGGCACACCTGTTGATGTTAAGGAACGTAAACTACCGGCGCAGGTGATGTAGGTGACCGTTCCTAATCTGCACCACTGGGTGGTTTGAGATGCGTACTAAATGCTCATCGTGGGTGGTGACAATGACAGTAATGCCGATGGAGTTGAGCTTTTTGAGGATCTTAATCACCTGAAGGGAGTTCTCCGCATCGAGGTTGCCGGTGGGCTCGTCGGCCAGCAGCAGCGGGGGAGTGCTGACTACGGCACGGGCAATGCTGACTCGCTGCTGCTCACCGCCAGAGAGCTCGTCGGGGAAGCACTGAGCTTTGCCCTGCAGACCAACCATTTTGAGGGTTGGCCAGAGGCGGCGATGAATTTCTTTGCGGGTAAAGCCCTGGGCCCACAGCACAAAGGCCACGTTCTCGGCCACGGTGCGCTTAGGAATTAGCTTGTAGTCTTGGAATACGACGCCAATCCGGCGGCGCATCATGGCTAGGCGGTTGCCCCGCAGGTCAGAAATGGGTTCATCGCCCACGAGAATATTGCCGCCTGTGGGGCGTTCGTAGCCGTAGAGCAGTTTGAGCAGGGTCGATTTGCCTGAGCCCGAGGGGCCGGTGACGAAGAGAAAGTCGCCGGGATTGACGGTTAAATTTACACCTGCCAGAGCCTTGCTGCCGTTGGCGTAGACCTTCTCAACGTTGTTGAGGGAAACGATCGGCTGAACAGTTGGGTCTTGGGGGGGAGCGGCGTCAAGCACGGGAGCAGGAGAAGGGTCAGCGGCGGAGCGGGCAGGCACTACAAGCTTGAAGCGGTCTTGCAGCCTAGCCCTGACGTCTTCGGGAAGATCGGACAGTTTGGCGTCGTCGGTGGGGCGATGGAGCACAGAAGTCATGGAACGTCCTAACTGAGATGGGCTAGACAGGCTCAGGGGTGAGGCTGACAAAAACGTATGAACTGCGCAGCCAGCACCGAGGACAGAGCTGACGGGGCTTTTGGGTGGCTATTGTACCGGAAAGACCGTATCCGGTAAAAGGCCTATTTGTTTTTTCAATAATCGTTATGGTTCGTTACTGAAGGAACAGCGTGGCTAAAGGGCTCTACTAACTAGGGCTCTAGAAGAGTACCGCAACGTTTGCAAAATTGGGCATCGTCATCGTGGAGGGTGAGGCCGCAGCTGGGGCAAGGCAAGTGCTGCGGCTGGGAAACTTTGCCCAGTTGCCGAATCAAGCTGCTGATTTGGGCGGGAATGAGGGCAATGCCGGTGAGAATCATCATCACTGTGAGCCCCCGCCCGGTTTCTGAGATTGGGGTAACGTCGCCGTAGCCCACCGTGGTCATCGTGACCACGGCGAAATAGAGCGCATCTAAAAACGTGCCAAAATTTTCGGGGTTGTTGGGGTGCTCGACCTGAAAAATCAGGCCGGAGTAGATAAAGATAATTGCTCCTAAGGTGAGCAGAATGCGAATCAAGATTAGGCTGTCGGTGCTGGTTACTTGGCCAAACCAGAGCCGGTCGTTGAAAATGCGCACTAAGCGCAAAATTCGCAGTGACCTAAAAAAGCGCAAAAAACGAACGTCAAAGACGCCAACCCAGGAGGGCAGAATGGCGATTAGGTCGATTAGGCCGTAAAGGCTAAAGGCATACTGCCAGGGGCGTGGGGCTGTCCAGAGACGCAGACCATACTCGAGGGTAAACGCCAGCACGATCAGCCAGTCGAGAACATCCAGCCAGCCATCCAGGGCCGGAGAGATCGGGTAGCTTTTGATTACAAAAATGGCGGCGGACAGAAAGATCAGCAGCACGATCGCGCCATTGACTACCCGACCAGGCATCGTGTCGGTGGTGTCTAGGTGGCCGCGCAGGCGTTCGCGCCAGGTTTCCTGCTTCTCGTTGGTTAGTTCTTCCATAGTGGTAATGCCCACCCCCAGGATGGTTCTATGCTCTGGCCTGGGCTAAGATAACCAAGCAGACTGATTTTTATCTGGCTGCGATTTTATAGTCATTTTGCCCCTGGCTTTGAATTATCCAACGGTCAATTTGGCATTGAGGGTTGAACTGGGTCTAGGTTAGCGTTTGCTCCTAGGCTGCTGTGGGCCAAATTTTCACTAGTGATATCTTTAGGCTGGACTGAGGGTTAGATTTAGTATCACTGCGGCATTTTGAGCACCTATGGCGATCGCACCGATTATCACTACCCCCAACGATTTTTCGCCCAGTGCTATGGGCACCTGGTCGTCGCTGCCGACCCAGCGACCGCTGCTGCTGGTGGGCCATGGTAGCCGAGATACGGAGGGGCGCGATCGCGTTCTAGAATTTGCTGCCGCCTACCAAGAACTCGACACCTCTCGTCCCGTCATTCCCTGCTTTTTAGAGCTAACAGAACCAACGATTCAAGACGGGGTAGATCTGTGTGTGGAGAAGGGCTACACCGACATTTCGGTGCTGCCAATTTTGCTGTTTGCCGCTCGCCACAACAAGTTTGATGTCACCAACGAATTGGATCGGGCTCGCCAGCGCCACCCCCAGGTAACCTTTCACTACGGTCGCCACTTCGGCATTACCCCGGCCATCATTCAGCTTTGGCAGGAGCGGCTGGCGGAGCTAGATAGTCCTCGATTTAACCTCAATGGCATTGCCCGCGAAGACACGGTGCTGCTGTTTGTGGGCCGGGGGGCCAGCGACCCTGACGCCAACGGCGATGTCTACAAGCTAGCCCGCATTGTGTGGGAGGGCAGCCGCTATAAAACTGTTGAAATTTGCTTTGTCGGCATCACCCATCCCCGCCTAGAAGAGGGCTTTCGCCGCGCCCGGATGTACGAGCCGAAACGCATTATTGCGCTGCCCTATTTCCTCTTTACGGGGGTGTTGATCAAGAAAATTATGGGTATCTGTGAGCAGGAGCAGGCAGCCTATCCAGAGCAGCTGGTGAGCTATTTGCCAGAGATGGGAAGCCATCCTCAACTGATGCAGATTTTGCGCGATCGCGAAGTCGAAACCCATCTAGGCCAGGTGGCAATGAACTGCGAAATGTGCAAATTTCGCCTTGCCGCTGGGGGTGGTCAGCACGGTCACGGGCATGACCACGGGCATGCTCACGAACAAGGTCATGGCCATGACCACGGTCACGGTCACGGGCATCACCATGGCGAACCCGTTGATCTTTTTCCCGAACCCGGCGACTACCATCAGCGCGCTTGGCAGGTTCCCTAGGCCCAGGTTCCTTAGACTTGGGGCACTGGGAATGCTAGAAACAGCGTCCGGGCACCAGCCTGGGTAAGTTTTTAGCACTTTCAGGGGGTAGCTATGTTCAAATCCGTTGGTCGGCACGTATGCGCATTCGACTTGGAATGGGTGCCCGATCCAATATCGGGCCGGCGCGTGTATGGCCTGCCAGCAACGCTATCGGATGCCGAAGTTTTTGAAGTGATGTGGGCTAAGGCTGGGGCCACCGCAGAAAAACCTCGGCCCCATCTCAAAACAGCGCTGTGCCGTGTGGTAGCTGTCTCGGCGGTGGTGCGAGAGCAGCAAACCAACGGTGAGATCAACCTGCGTCTGACCACTCTACCCAGGCAACCCGATCGTCTCATAGATGAAGGAGAACTCATTTCGACTTTTCTGGGTTATCTAGGGCAACACCATCCTCAGCTGGTGGGCTTTAATTCTCAAACCGCTGACCTGCCAATTTTGCTTCAGCGCGGGCTGGTGGCTGGCATTGCGGCGGTAGATTTTTGCCGCCGGGCCGACAAAGGCTGGGGCAGCGATTACTTTAGCCGCCACGGCGATGCCCATATCGATTTGAAGAGCATCCTTAGCGGCTGGGGAATTGCTACCCCTACACTGCACGAACTGGCGGCGGCAATGGGCATTCCTGGACAGGTGGGGCTAGAGCCCCATGATGTGGTGAATTGGTGGGTTGACGGGGATCTGCGCTCCATCGTGGAGCAGAACCAGTACGATGCGCTGAGCACCTACCTGGTGTGGCTGCGAACGGCGAGGTTTGCCGGCTTCTTTAGTGCAGAGCAATATCTGGAGGAGGAGGAGCGAGTGCGGGAAATGGTGGGCGATCGCATCCTTGAGGGCGATCGCCACCTCATTGCATACCTCAACCAGTGGGACAGCTTCACTCCCCAGTCTGCCCCTGTCACAGTCATTCCCCTCGCTACAACTGCCGAAGCGGCAGAACAGGCGGCCTAAGTTTGCCTCCAGTACACTTAACGCCCAACTGCCAAGAGAAGCTACTATCGCTGATATGCTCGTCAAGCTGCGGGAATTTAAGGGCGATGGCTATTAATTTAGTCTTGCCTTACGGCTAGTCCGCTTTCTTGCGCATAGGAAAGTTCCAGTGTGTGGCCATCGGGGTCGCGCAAAAAAGCCCAGTAGCCTACTGGGTAGCCCGAATCTTGGGGGCCTTGCAGTAAGCAACTCTCCTGCCGAGACAGGTCGCACAGCGTATCCACTGCTTCACGGCTTTTGCAGCCGACTCCCAAGTGAGCTAAGGGCGTTAGCAGGGGCTGCACCGCAGTTTGCTCAATCAGCACGATCGCAAACGGGCGCGTGTGGTCAGATAACCACACAACGTTAACCCCCGTCGCCTGATCGACCCGGTGATGAATCACCTCCATCGCCGCATAGGCTTTATAGAACGCAGTGCTTCGTTCTACGTCAGCAACGGGCAGGGCAATGTGGGTTAACCCCAGATCTACCATGGCGACTTCCTTTCTCAAGGGCGAGGCAATAGTCAGGTTAGCTCTTCCTCAGCAGGGACTTCAAGAGTGACTTCGGTGGATACCTCGGTAGCTTCCTCGATCGCTTCCACAATCGCGTCTACTGTGTCTTCGAAGGGTTCCTCCTGCAGCGCAGGGGGTACAACGGCAACGGCGGCGATCGCATCCTCCGCATCGAGCCGCTGCAACCGCACCCCGGTCGCCGGTCGCGACTGAATCGAGATGTCGTTGACTCGCTGGCGAATGATGATGCCCCGGTTAGTTACCAGCATCAGCTCATCGCCCTCGCCCACCACCAGCAGCGAGGCCAAGGCATCGTCGCGCTTGCGGAACTTGATCGCCATCAGCCCCATACCCGCCCGGTTTTGCAGCCGGAACTTGGCCACCGGCACCCGCTTGCCTAGACCCGACGCGGTAATGACCAGCACCCAGGGGCCACCCTCACTGCCGTTGGTCACGAGATCGTCGTCATCGTCGCTGTTGCTGCCCGCCTCCGTGGCCTGCACCACCGCTTCCACCACCTGGCTAGGCAGAATATCCATGCTGATCAGCTCATCGCCTTTGCGCAGAGACATGGCTCGCACCCCACGAGTGGGACGACCCAGGGGCCGCAGCTGGTCGTCATCAGCCTTGAAGTGAATTGTCATGCCCCGGCGGGAGCCGATCAAAATGCTGTCGGTGTTGCGGGCAAGGCGTACCCACCTGAGGTGGTCGCCCTCTTCAAGGGAAATGGCAATTAACCCATTGGTGCGAATGTTGCTAAAGGCGGACAGGGCTGTTTTCTTCACAAAGCCGCCCTGGGTGAGCATCACCAGGTATTCTTCGTCGGTAAACTCGCGCACCGCCAGCACCGAGGTAATCGCCTCTTCTTTGGGAATGGGCAGCATCTGCACAATGGGCATACCCCGCGAGGTCCGAGAACCTTCGGCAATCTGGTAAGCCCGCAGGGCGTAGGTGACGCCGCGATCGCTAAAGAACAGCAGGTAGTCGTGGGTGTAGCAGGTAATGAAGTGCTGCACGCCGTCGTCTTCCTTCATCTTGGCCCCAGCCTTGCCCCGGGTGGCGCGGCTCTGGGCCTCAAAGGTGGCCACCGGCATCCGCTTGATATAGCCCTGGTCGGTGACCAGAATGACCACCTGCTCATTGGCAATCAGGGAGATGTCGGTCAGTTCCGCATCATCCATTTCAATGACGGTGCGGCGGGGGCTATTGTGCTTGGCCTTGAGCTCACCCAGCTCGGTGATGATGATTTCGAGCACCCGCTCGCGACGGGCCAAAATATCTTCCAGGTCGGTGATTTTAGCGACCAGCTCTTCGTGCTCCTGCTGAATTTTGTCAGCCTCCAGCGCGGTGAGGCGACGCAGCTGCATCTGCAGAATGGCGTCAGCCTGCAAGTCTGACAGACTGTAGGTATCCATCAGCTCTTGCTTGGCAGCGGGGGTATCGGCCGCACCACGAATCCGCGCAATAATGGCGTCTAAATTCGTCAGAGCAATCAGATAGCCCTGGAGGATGTGGTCTTTCTCTTGGGCCCGGCGCAGCTCGTATTGAGTACGGCGTACAATGGTCTCTTCGCGGAACTCAAGGAAGACCTCCAGCATGCGCTTAAGGCCAAGCAGCTGAGGTTCACTGTTAACCAGGGCCAGCATGTTGACGCCAAAGTTGTTTTGCAGCGGCGTCTGCTTGTAGAGGTTGTTGAGCACCACCCGAGGGTAGGCGTCACGCTTCAGCTCGATCACGATGCGCATGCCGTCGCGATCGCTCTCATCGCGAATATCCGAAATTCCTTCCAGGCGGCGCTCGTTCACCATTTCGGCGATGCGCTCGATCATCCCCGCCTTATTGGTTTGGTAGGGCAGCTCGGTGATGATGATGGCTTCGCGATCGGGCCGGCCTCGGTGCTCAATGGTTTCCATGCTGGCCACGCCGCGCATGGTGACCGAGCCGCGCCCGGTCATGTAGGCATCGCGAATGCCGCTGCGACCCAAAATCTGCCCACCCGTGGGGAAGTCAGGGCCAGGAATGATTTCCATTAGCTCGGCGGTGGAAATGTCGGGGTTGTTGATCAGCGCAATCACGCCGTCGATCAGCTCGCCGGGGTTGTGGGGCGGAATGTTGGTCGCCATCCCCACGGCAATACCCGAGGAGCCGTTGAGCAGCAGCTGGGGCAGCCGGGAGGGCATTACCACCGGCTCTTGCTGGGAGCCGTCGAAGTTGTCAGCAAAATCGACCGTGTCAGACTCAATGTCTTGCAGCAGCGAGTCGCTGGTCAACGATTGCAGACGACACTCGGTGTATCGCATCGCCGCTGGAGGGTCGTTGTCGATCGAACCAAAGTTGCCGTGGCCGTTAATCAGCGGCATGCGCATGGAGAAATCTTGGGCCATGCGCACTAGGGCGTCATACACCGCTGTGTCACCGTGGGGGTGATACTTACCCAGCACTTCTCCGACTACACGGGCGCATTTGCGAAAGGGGCGATCGGCAGCTAAACCAAGCTCGTGCATGGCATAGAGAATGCGGCGGTGCACCGGCTTGAGCCCGTCCCTGGCATCTGGCAGTGCCCGACCCACGATCACGCTCATGGCGTATTCCAGGTAAGAGCTTTGCATTTCAACGCGCAGATCCGTGGGGACGATACGCTCTTCTGGGGTTGCCATAGGCTAAAAAACTCCGAATTTGCGAACAACAAAGCGCTAGTCAGACCCTCGCACCGAGCGGTGCTGAATAGCGCTTAATCAGCATGTTTTTTGCGGACTCATGTGAGTTATATTTTAGCACGAATTCCCCGGTTCAAATCAGCAGACGCTATGGTGGGTAAAGGGGCGCAAGAGGCTTGATTTAGCGACGTTTCACCGCCCCAGCTTCATCCTTAATTCGTAGTAGTTCACCACCCCTGAGTTTGCCGTGCACCACGCTCTCACCTTGGCCGATTTTGCCATTATCTATTCGCCTGATTTTTTGACCCACGATACCGGCAGTTTCCATCCCGAAAATGCGGGCCGATTGAAAGCGATTGTGGCTGCTTTAGAGACAGTTGCCTGGGCCGACCACCTCGACTGGCGTGAGCCTACCCCGGTGAACCAGCGGGACGTGGACACCCTGATCACCCGGCTTCACAACCCCCGCTATGTCACGGCCCTGCGGGAAATTGCCCATGCGGGCGGTGGCCACATTGACGGCGATACCGTGGTGTCTGAGGCTAGCTACGCCGTAGCGCGGCTGGCGGTGAGCGCCTGGCTTGACGGCGTTGATTACGTGCTTGACACAGGGCACTCGGCGTTTGTCTTGGCGCGGCCACCGGGGCACCATGCGGTGCGCGATCGCGGCATGGGCTTTTGTCTATTCTCCAATGCGGCGATCGCGGCCCACTACGCTTTGGACCAGTCTGCGATCAATCGCGTTGCTATCCTCGATTGGGATGTGCACCACGGCAACGGCACCCAAGCTTTGGTGGAGGAGACTGCGGCGATCGCCTACTGCTCCCTCCACCAGCTTCCTGCCTACCCCGGCACAGGCCACAGCAGCGAAACCGGCTTTCACCAAAACGTTTTGAACTTACCCATGCCCCCTGGCAGTGCCAGCGACGACTATCAGATAAAGTTTGACCAAAAGGTAATTCCCTTCCTCAAGTCCTTCGCTCCCGATTTGCTCATCATCAGTGCTGGGTATGACGCTAACGCCGCTGACCCCCTAGCCAGTGTTAACCTCTCCCCCAAAGACTTTGGCATCTTTACTCGCCAGTGCCTAAACGTTACCGACAAAATTCTGCTTGGCCTCGAGGGTGGCTATGACTACAACGCGCTTAGCGAGTCGGTACTGGCCACCATTAGCGCTCGACTAGGATTGTAAGGACTTTGGACGAATGGCTAGCCACAAATTACGCTGCAAACTTCTATCTAGTCGAGGGTGATTGCAAAACGCCCTATTCTTAATGCCTGAGCATCGGCGACAGCTGTAGCACCATAATCGATCACCTCAATGCTCAGTATGCTTGTATAGCAGTAGTGACGATGTATCGCCCTACAGGGTGTAAGGCCAAACAGAACTTGCAGTAGTCCCAGCATTACCACCGCAAAGGCCATCATATAGCTCGCACCAGCGAGGCAATTAGGGCGTTAAGGATGCACTACAAAAGCCTGCGATCGCCCTCGCTCCAAAGCTAGTCCAAAAGCTTAAGATCAGTCGCAAGACCATAATAGCTCTCCTCTTTCTCACAGACCCTATTGAGCAAAAGGTACTAATCGCAATCAATTTTTTCGAGGCGATGTGGACAAAATCAATGGCTAAGCCAAATTCCGAGTACTCAGCAATGGCTAACTAGTCATTGTTTGGCTAAGACTGGTAAGCAAGTAGTGGCAGTATAGTGCCGATGCTAAAACTGCCTTCGGTCATCAATTGTCAATGCAGTATAAGTAACCGCGGCCTTTCCTTATCTCCTGAATTTTCTTATTTTTTAATACCAGTGAATAGCGCATGAAAACTTTTCTGGTTACTGGTGGATCTGGCTTTATTGGTTCTAACTTTGTTCTTAAAGCCCGACAAGAACAATGGGCTAACATTATCAATTTAGATCAGCTTACCTATGCTAGTAATCCAAATAGCCTAGACGGACTGAAGAATGATTCAGGCTACCAGTTTATTCATGGAGATATTGGCGATCTTGAATTGGTTTCCAGTATTTTGCTTCGTTATCGTCCCGGCGCCATTCTGAATTTTGCTGCAGAGAGCCACGTTGATCGCTCCATCGTTGGGCCCGAGGCGTTCATTCAGACTAATATTCTAGGTACTTTTCGGCTGTTAGAAGCTACTCGTAGTTACTGGAATGAACTGTCGCTAGAAGACCAAAGGGCGTTTCGCTTCCTCCATGTTTCTACTGATGAGGTTTATGGCTCTCTTGGCCCTGAAGAGGCACCTTTTTGTGAAACTACTCCTTACGCACCTAATAGTCCTTACTCCGCAAGCAAAGCAGCATCGGATCATTTAGTTCGAGCCTATCATCACACCTATAGACTACCTACACTTACCACTAACTGCTCGAATAACTATGGCCCCTACCAGTTTCCCGAAAAACTAATTCCTTTTACTATCCTTAGTGCTCTTGAGGGCAAACCATTGCCGATTTATGGAGATGGCCAAAACATTAGGGATTGGCTTTATGTTGAAGATCACTGTGATGCAATTTATCAAGTTATTCAAAGAGGAGCTATAGGTGAAACTTATAACATTGGTGGTCTTAATGAGAAGACCAATCTTTCCGTAGTGGAATCTATTTGCGCGTTGCTGGATGATCTGGCGCCCAAAGGTAGCATTAAGCATTCCTCGTTGATTACCTTTGTTAAGGATCGCCCTGGACATGACAAACGCTATGCCATCGATTGTAGAAAAATTCATGCTGAACTAGGTTGGGAACCTAAAGAAATCTTTGATAGTGGCCTGTTAAAGACCGTTAAATGGTATCTTGAAAACGTTGCCTGGGTTAAACAAGTGCAATCCGATGATTACCATAACTGGATTCACGAGAATTATTCCAGTCGATTGGTTAAAAGCTAGTAGCAATTCTGACAAAAACTTCTATCAATGCTCTTATAAATTTTTTGGAGCACTTCTTATGAAAGGCATCATCCTAGCTGGTGGGACTGGAACTCGTCTCTACCCACTTACGCTTACCGTAAATAAGCAACTTATGCCTGTTTACAAAAGCCGTGATTTATTATCCTCTGTCGGTTCTGATCTGATGTTGGCTGGCATTCGAGAAATTTTGGTGATTTCTATCCCTGGCTCGCTACCTTTATTTCAACAATTATTTGGTGATGGTAGCCAATGGGGTTTGCAGTTTAGCTACATAGAGCAGCCCTATCTTGGAGGCGTTGCCGAAGCTTTCATCCTGGGTTGCTCATTTCTGCATGGCGAGCCAGCTTTTTTGGTATTAGGCGACAACATTTTCTATGGCGATGGCTTAGGAGGTCTGCTGCTGCAGGCCGCTCGACTACAGCAGGTAGCTTTAATCTTTGGGTATCAGGTTACGAATCCACAACATTATGGCGTAATTGAGTTTGATCAAGGTGGTCGAGTGCTTGGCTTTGAAGAAAAACCTCAGTTTCCTAAGTCGCCTTATGTTATCCCAGGTATTTATTTCTATGACTCTCAAGTCTGCGATTTAGCGGCTACACTAACGCCTTCTGTACGGGGAGAGTTAGAAATTACTGATTTAAACCGTTGTTATCTTGAACAAGGAGAGCTTCAGGTTGAGCTGCTGAGCCAAGGTTATGCGTGGTTAGATACCGGCACTCATGAATCTCTTCACCAAGCGTCTAGTTTTATTCAAACCCTAGAAGAACGGCAGGGCCTAAAGATTGCTTATGTGGAGGAAATTGCCTATCAGAAAGGCTATATTTCTGGTGAACAGCTCTATCGCTTAGCAAAACCTCTAACTAAAAGCGATTATGGCACCTATCTCATGCAGCTAATAGATGACAACTCCTATTATCCTATTCCGGCAAAGGTGCCTGCTTTGGGAACTGTTTAGTATAACAATGGTTGATGCAAAAGGGGAGATTGTTTCTACAGCAATCTATTCATCCTCGTCCGTTTTAGAAAAGCTCTGTTTCGAAGATGATTTCAAAATTTTAGGACAACCAAAACTTCGATTTTTAGGCCGCATAGCCCGTTATTCGATAAAAACTTGAAGAGAAGCAGCCCAACCTACCGAAATAGCAGGACCGGAATTTGACTGCTTTTCAATAGCTGGACCGTAGTGCTACCAATGGCCGAATGGAGAATTGAACGCTGACTGTAGGTACCTATCAATAGCAGGTTAATACTTTGCTCTTGAATGTATTGAGAAATTAGCTTTTCGGGTTCCCCAGGAAGGAGGTTGATGACGGGCTCAATACCAGCTTGGTGTAGCAGCGACACTGCCTCAGCTACGCACTCAGTTGTAGTGGTGTCTGACCCAGCCTTAGTAGTCATCAGCAGGTGAACTCCGAAATGGTGGAGATTAGGCATGTTAGCTAAAAATGTCAGCATGCTTTTTCCGGTAGAGCTACCGTCATAGACCACTAACAGCCGTTCTACAGGGAAAAATTCCTGAGGTGTGACTAAACAGGGCTTAGTGCTGCTATGCACGATGCGCTCGACATTAGTGCCTAGATGCTCTGGGGTAAAGTCTGTTGATTCTCCTTGCTTACCGATCACAAGTAGGTCAGCACCGGCTTCTAAAGCTTCCAAGTAGTCAATTAAAAAACCAGTTTTGTGGATTAATTGTACTGATTCAACTCCATGGTTGGCGAGAGCCCGTTCGGCATCGGCCAGAATTAGTTTGGCCTGTTGGTGATTGCGCTTAGCCTGCTCGTGCTCTACTTCTACTAGCTTTTTAAGTAAGCTGTCTGAAGCCCCTAGGCCAATACTGCCGCTGAGATCAGTGGTCTCTGCGATGACTCCGCCTCGACTGTCGCTGACATAGAGTACGTCTATGCCGGCTCCTAATTGCTTGGCAAACCAGGCCCCATAGTGATAGCTTCTCTTGGCAAACAGTGAGCCGTCTGTACACAGTAGGAGGCGCTTCATAAATGGCTTTCGGGTTGCGATTTGGGTAGAGATCGACTGGGTTGGCTATGGGGAGTTAGCTTTTCGAATAGGGTAGCGCTGGCCTCGTTGAGGCCGACCACCTCCACCTCCGCTCCGCTCCGGCGAAATTTGTTCACCACTTTGTCTAGAGCGGCCACAGCCCCTTGATCCCAGAGGTGAGCATGGGTTAGGTCAATGGTGATGCGAGCGACAAATTCATTAAAGTCAAAGGCTTCTAAAAACTCATCAACAGACACGAAAAAAATCTGCCCCGATACGCTGTAGATTCGGTGGCTACTATTATCGTGCAGCACCTTGTCGACAAATACTAGCCGGGCAATTTTGCGCGAGAAAAATACTGTGCTCATCACAATGCCGGTGGCTACCCCCAGGGCAAAGTTGCGGGTGAAAATGGTAACCAGCATAGTGGTTAGCATTACTGCTGTTTCGCTGCGTGGAATGCGCGCCATGTCGCGAAACGAAGCCCACCGAAAGGTGCCAATCGAAACCATAATCATTACCGCCACTAGGGCAGCCATGGGCATCTGGCGTACCCAGCCACTGAGGGCGAGAATAGCAAACAGCAAAAACACTCCGGCGCACAGGGTGGACAATCGGCCTCGCCCGCCTGACTGTACGTTGATCACTGATTGGCCGATCATGCCGCAGCCAGCCATGCCGCCGAAAAAGCTGGTGATGATATTAGCAATACCCTGTCCCTTAGCCTCCCGGTTTTTGTCGCTTGGCGTATCGGTTAGCTCATCTACAAGTGATGCGGTGAGAAACGAGGCCAACAAGCCTACTACTGCCATAGTTAGTGAGTAGGGCAGCACAATACGTAAGGTTTCGAGCGTAAAAGGTACTTTAGGTAGGGCAAAAATGGGTAGGGTGGTGGGCAATTCACCCATGTCGCCTACGGTAGGCACCTCGATGCCCAAGGCAATTACTGCTGTCGTCATCACAAACAGGGCGACTAGGGGCGAGGGCACTGCCTTAGTCAACTGAGGCAAGCCATAGATAATGACTAGAGAAAGGGCTGCGATCGCATACACTGCCGGGGGGACATTGGTAAGCTGGGGTAGCTGAGCCAGAAAAATCAGCACTGCTAAGGCGTTAATGTAGCCTACCATCACTGCCCGAGGCACGTAGCGCATCTGGCGACCCAGTTTCAGCACCCCAAAAATCACCTGAAAAATGCCGGTTAGGAGGGTAGCCACCAACAGGTACTCTAGTCCCCAGTCCCGCACTAGATCAATCATCAGTAGAGCCATGGCCCCGGTGGCAGCTGAAATTGACCCCGGACGTCCACCTAGAAACGCGGTGGTGACCGCAATTACAAACGAGGTGTAAAGCCCCACCTTAGGGTCGACTCCGGCAATGATCGAAAACGCGATCGCCTCGGGTATCAGTGCTAGCCCTACCACTGCCCCGGCCATAATGTCTGCCTTGGGGTTAGATAGCCACTCTCGTCTCAAATTGCGAGGTTTTAGTCGTCGAAGCTTAAGACTATGAATGTTCAATTTGCCTCCCCTTAACCCACATAGTTATCAAACGCTTGCTTTAGGACGAATGCCTTCCCATAGCACCCACGAACCAGACAGCTCCGTCTTGGGCGTTGAGTCTTGAGCCGTCGTGGCAACCTTGGGCTAGCTAAACGACCCACGGTCGAAGTATTGAGAAAAGACGACCAGAAGACCTGATAGCGAAATGCTGACCTTGCTAACAGATTTTTCACCTGTACTGCTTTCCCGTACCTATTAATGAACCCCACACCTGCTTTTGCCTTTAAAGAGCTTGCCCTTCCCACAGAAATGCTCTACAGCGGATGGACTGTCCGCCAATAATCTTGGAAAAAGGCATAGAAAGGCTACAGCTAGCGGTGTGCGAATGATTAAGCGAATCCTTAATCCATGCCCATGTAAGGTCAAATCTGAACCAATGTCCAGGCTCTAAATCAAATGCACATATTTATAAGCAAAAGCAACACCTAAGCATTAAAAAATGCGACCTTGCCCTAGTCCGCTCACTACAACTGCCTAGCTTTACAAAAATTTGTCTTGTGCCGGAGTTAAGGGGTGCTAGCAGGCCACCGGCACAACTGCAAGAACACCCGTAGGTTACCAGGCACAAAGGGTTTACAGGGCAGAATAAAGAGGCTATTGTTTTTATACCGATCGTCCAACATAAAATTTGCGGTGATGGGACAGGCTTTTGAAGCTGCTTAGAGGTAGGCCACAGCGCCTGAGCGTGTATGCCCAAAATCGTTGACCACGACGAGTACCGCAAGGAACTGTTGAACCAATGCTTTGATCTATTTGCTGAAAAAGGCTACGCTGCGCTAACCATGCGCCAAATTGCTCAGGGCCTAGGGGTGTCAACAGGCACGCTTTACCACTACTTTCCCAGTAAAGAAGGGCTGTTTGAGCAACTGGTGCGTGAAACTACGCTACAAGATATTCAAAGCGCGATCGCCGTTGCGAGCCAAGAAAAGTGTGTATTAGGCCGCGTAGAGGCCGCCCTAGAGTATGTCGCTCAAAACGAAGACTTTTTAAGAAAGAAGACGCTGATTTGGATTGAGTTCTATCAGCATCAGCACCGAGAGAGCGGTGTTCCAACCGGGGTATTTCATGATGTTTGGCAAGAGAGCGAGCAGCAGATAGCTGCCCTGCTAGGGCTAGACGATCCAAAGTTGGTAGGTTTTCTCAACTGCGTAGTAGACGGCATTTTGCTGCACCGTATCTACGAGCCGCAAACCTGCTCGTTTCGTGACCATGCCCGTTTGCTGATTGACATGTTAAAGCTCTACCTTACCGACGGAGGTTCGCTACGTTCGCTGAATTGAGCAACCCTGATTTTTCAGCAAATTAGAGACGACGGAACGTCGTTTATTAGCCTAGGTGGTGACGACGCCATGACTCTAAGTTCTCTGAATTACTATTAAGCAATGGCATCCGATGTCTAACCAGCACTCAAAGTTTAGTTATCCTATGCTGCCAGTGAACACTCGTCGATCGCGACAGGTTTTGGGGGCCGCCCTTACCCTGTCGCTAGCTGTAGCGGCCTGTAGTCGACCGGCACCAGACGCCATGACAGGTCCCCAAGCGGTGCAGGTGCAGGTACAGGAGCTTCAGCCCGGTACCTTCGAGGAAAGCTCTGATTTTGTCGGGGCTTTGGAGGCTGAGCAGCGCATTGAGCTCAAACCAGAGGTTGAGGGCCGCGTCACTCAGGTGTTAGCAGACTCTGGCAGTGCCGTTGCCAAGGGGCAGCCTGTAGTGCAGCTCAGCACCAACCAGGTGCAGTCTGAGGTGGCGGCAAATCAGGCGGCTGCCCAGGCGGCTGGTTTTGGGCGCAATGCTGCTCAGGCCCAAGTTGATGCGGCTCAGGCAGGGCTGGCCCGCGCCCAAGCCGATGTCGAGCTAGCCGTAGCTGACTTTGGCCGCACCGAACGACTAGTGGGGGCGGGGGCGCTGAGCCGTCAAGAGTTAGACAATGCCCAAAACCAGCTAAACGTTGCCCAGGCTGCCCAACGCCAGGCATCAGAAAACGTGCGGGCTGCCCAGGCTCAGCTACAGCAGGCGCTCTCAACTTTTGAACAGGCCCAGGCCCAGGTGGATGTCAGCCAGGCAGATGTTGGCTTCAAGCAAGTAGTGGCTCCGGTGGCAGGCTTTTTGGGCGATGTGTCACTCAAGGTCGGCGACTATGTGCAGGCGGGGGATACCCTGGCCACCATTACTCAAAACAGCGCCCTGCTTTTGCGTATTCAGGTGCCCACTACCCGAGCCAGCCAGTTGCGAACGGGCATTCCGGTAGAGCTGCTTAGCCCTGACACGGGTGAACCCCTAGCTACGGGAAGCGTCAGTTTTATCTCGCCTGAGGTGGATGGCGAGGGCCAATCGATTTTGGTCAAAGCTCGCTTTCCCAATGAGGCGGGCAATTTGCGCGATGGTCAGTTTGTGCGGGCGCGGCTAATCTGGAGCACTACCGCTACGCTGCTGGTGCCCACGGTGGCAGTTACCCGCATCGCCGGGCAGAGCTTTGTGTTTGTGGCCACCGATCAGCCTCAGGAAGACGGCCAAACCCTGCGGGTAGCCACCCAGCGACCGGTACAGCTTGGGCCAATCCAGGGAGGAAACTACCAGGTGATTGAGGGGCTAGAAGCCGGAGATGAGGTAATTGTGACAAACATTCTACAGCTGCAAGACGGCAGGCCGATTGACTCTAAGGCCCAGGCTTCAGCTACGCCCTCGCCTGATTGACGAAACTATTTGCTGCTTGACGACTGTTCGGCGTCTGCATGGCGCAATTTGCAAAGCGATTTTCCAGGAATCACAGCTCTTCTACCCCCCTAAGCCCCCGGTATTTCACCCATGGCGCTGTTCTCCATTGCTGACAACTTTATTCGTCGCCCGGTGCTCACTACCGTGTGCACCCTGCTGATTGTGATGGCAGGAGCGATCGCGATTCCGCAACTGCCAATTGAGCAACTGCCTGAAATTGCGCCTCTACAGATCTCGGTGGCGGCTAACTATAACGGGGCCGATGCCGAAACCGTGGAGAGCAACGTTACCACGGTGCTGGAGCGCGAAATCAACGGTGTGGAGGGCATGCAGTACATTACTTCCAGTAGCACTAACACTGGCCAGAGCACCATCAACGTAGTGTTTGGCCCTGGGCAAGACAAAGATATCTCCCAGGTGAATGTGCAAAACCGGGTGTCGCGAGCAACACCTCTACTGCCGCCGGAAGTCAGCCAACTGGGGGTGACAGTGACGGCTCAGTCACCGAGTATTTTGCTGGTGTACCGCTTCTTTACCGATGACGATCGCTACGACTCACTGTTCCTGAGCAACTATGCCGATCTGTTCATTCTCGACGAGATGAAGCAGATCGACGGCGTAGGCAGTGCCGAGATCTTTGGGTCGGGTCGCTACGCCATGCGACTCTGGCTCGATCCCACCGCTCTGGCCAGTCAGTCGCTCACCCCCGGCGATGTGGTGGCGGCTCTGCAAGAGCAAAACATTCAGGTGGGGGCTGGGTCGGTCGGAGCTTCCCCGACCAGCGTTGATCAGGCCTATCAGTACACCGTGCGGCTGCCGGGTCGTCTGGAGGAAGCCGAAGAGTTTGAGGACCTAGTGGTCAAGGTGGGGGCTAACGGCAACCTTGTGCGCCTGCGTGATCTGGGGCGGGCCGAAGTCGGGGCGCAAGACTACAGCTTTGACGCCAAGACTCAGGGCAAAGCGGCGGCAGGATTGATCATTTACCAGCTGCCGGGCAGCAACGCCCTGCAGGTGGCCGAGGCGGTGCGCGATCGCATCACTGAACTCCAGCAGACGTTTCCGCCTGGCTATCGGGCAGAACTGGTGTTTGACACCACCGAATTTGTGAAGGTGTCGCTGGAAGAGGTATTGATCACCCTAGCCATAGCCATTGTGCTGGTGCTGCTGATTTTGTTCTTGTTCCTGCAAGACTGGCGGTCGACCATCATCCCTGCGATCGCGATCCCGGTATCGCTCATTGGGGCCATGGCCTTCTTGCTGCTCTTTGGGTTTTCGATCAACACCTTGACCCTGTTTGGCTGCATTCTAGCCACAGGTCTAGTAGTGGACGATGCGATCATTGTGGTGGAAGCCATTGCTGCCAAGATTGACCAGGGCATGCGTCCGCGCCTGGCCGCCTTTGACACCATGCAGGAGCTCTCGGGGGCGGTGATCGCCACCTCGCTGGTTCTCGTTGCGGTGTTTGTGCCGGTGGCGTTTTTCCCGGGCAGCACCGGCAAGATCTACCAGCAGTTTGCACTTACCATTGCGTTTACCATCATCATTTCGACCTTCAACGCCCTCAGCTTTTCGCCCGCCATGTCGGCTCTGCTGCTGCGCCCGTCCACCTCAGGGCAGCGGCGCGGCCCCCTAACGGGCTTTTTCAATCGCTTCAACCAGATGCTGGCGTGGATCGTAGAGCGCTATCGACGGGCTGTGCGGATGCTGATTCGCCTCCGCTACGGCGTTGTAGCCCTGTTTGTGGTGGGGCTAATGCTGACGGCGTTCATGTTTCGCCTGGTACCAACGGGCTTTGTGCCCGAAGAAGACCAGGGCTACTTCCTGGGTATCGTGCAGGCTCCTGATGGAGTCTCGCTGGAATATACCAAAGCGGTCATGGCGAAGGCCGATACGATCCTTTCCCAGTTTCCAGAGGTGACCAGCACCTTTATGCTGTCGGGGTTTGGCTTTGACGGGCCCTCGCCCAACCGTGGGGTGTTTTTTGTCACCCTGGCCCCATGGGAAGAGCGGCGCGCCCCTGAGGCGACGATAGCGGGGCTGTTGCCTAAGGTCAATGGGAGTCTCTCGGCGATTCAAGAGGCGCTGGTGATTGCCTTTAATGCCCCGCCAGTGCCCGGTTTTAGCCCTACCGGCTCGCTGGAGATGCAGCTCCAGGATCGCAGCGGCCGCCAAATGACCATCGATCAGTTTTTGGGTAACGCCAACGAGATTATGGGGGCGGCCAACCAGTCGCCTGCCTCAGCGGGAGTGTTTACGCAGTTTACGGCCAGTTCACCTCAGGTGCAGGTGGAACTCAACCGCGATCGCCTCAAAGCTCTAGATGTAGATGTTAGCGAAGCGCTCACTACCGTCAGCACCTACCTGGGCTCTCGCTATGTCAACGACTACACCGCCGGCGGGCGCAACTACCGAGTCTATATACAAGCCGACGAAGACTTCCGCAATGAGCCCGGCGACATCAATGCCATTTATGTGCGATCGCGCCAGGGCACCATGGTGTCCCTAGGGGAAGTCGTTACTCTCAAAGAAATAGTCGGGCCGTCTACCATCAACCACTTCAACCTGCTGCGGGCGATCAAGCTGGAGGGGCTGCCCGCACCGAGAGCTAGCTCGGGCCAACTGATTGCAGACATGACTGAGGCCCATGCCCAAGCCGCCCTGCCGGTGGTAGGGCAAGCCTGGCAGGGCACAGCTCGGGAAGAACTGGCCTCCGGTGGCCTCTCGATCATAATCTTTGGTCTTGGGGTGCTGGTGGTGTTTTTGGTACTGGCAGCCCAGTACGAAAATTACGTTGATCCCATCATTATTCTGCTGACGGTGCCCCTGGCGGTGCTGGGGGCACTAACGTTCTTGTTCTTCCGAGGACTGGAACTCAACGTCTATGCTCAGGTGGGGATGGTCATGCTGATTGGTCTCGCCAGCAAAAATGCCATTCTGATTGTGGAATTTGCTAACCAGGCTAGAAGTCAGGGCTTGGGACTGGTGCCCGCTGCAATTGCCGCCGCCGAGCAACGATTTCGCCCAATCATCATGACGGCGATTTCATCACTGGTAGGCTTCTTTCCCCTGCTGATTGCCACCGGGGCGGGTAGCGCCAGCCGCTGGTCGGTCGGCTACACGGTGTTTGGGGGGCTGCTGGTGGCGACGGTGCTGAGCCTGCTGGTGGTGCCGGTGCTTTATGTGCTGCTTAAGGGCCTAGAAGATCGACTGTTTCACGGTGGGCCAGGGGCACCGCCGACTGGGACTGCCTCAACCGGCTTCAGCAACGATGGCTCCCGTTCCCTAGAAGAAGACGAGGCTATGGCGCCGATGCGATTTGCGGAGCAACCCCCCAGGGAATCGCAGGGGGAGAACCCCGCCTAGGGCTGCGATCGCGATCATTGTGACCGGGCAATACTAGAATTTATAGCGTTGACCCAGTTCGTTTGGCATCCGGTAACCAAGGTGCATAGCCGTCTCAGGGCATGGCTCTGGCTCTCAACACTTGTAAGGAGTCGATATGAATGAAGAAGGGTCGGAAGAACTGGCTGCTCGCTTAGAGGCGCTAGAGGCCAGGGTAGAAGGCTTTATTCAGCAAGGGATAACGGAGCGCGTCGCGCGTCTGGAAGACGCGCTAACCCTTGTAACTGATGTAGAACGCTATCAACCCCTTCAGCGGCTGCTTAAAACTGGCAAGCTGAGAGAGGCTGACGAAGAAACCGTGCGGGTGATTTTGCAGGAGGCCGGCACCCCCGATCGCGAAGATCTAACTCCAGATGCTGTGCGCCTGTTTTCGTGCAACGTACTGCGGGTGGTCGATCGCCTGTGGACTACCTACACGGGGGGCCGCTTTGGCTTTAGCGTGCAGCTCCAGATTTACCAATCCGTAGGCGGTACCCTTGAAACAGCGCTAATTCAAGACACCGTCATCCTTAATCGCCTGGCCGAACAGGTGGGCTGGCGGCAAGACGATCAGTGGAAAACGATTGACCAAGCCCGCCACGATCTAGATGATCCCGTAGGTTGCTATCCCATTGTCTGGTGGGATTCTCCCTATGGATCCAAAATGGTCAACTATTTTCTTAGCCGTCTGTTTACCTGCCAGCTGTAGCGGTTCATGAATGGATTAAACGCTTAGACACAGGGAGACAAAGCTTTCATTTGTCTTTCAGGCCGGTGTTCGAAGTAGCTAAAAAAACATCACCACCGAGAGTTCAGTGGCGACGTTTCGTTGTTTTGAAGTACGCCCGTTTTCCAGGGCAAACTATCTATCTACTATCCCCTGCGCTAGAAATAGTAGCTTACTCTTCTCCAGTATCGGGAGTGATGACCTCGGTCGCTTCAACTTGGGGCTGCTGGCGGCGCAAGGCATTCTGTTGTAGGGTGCGGAAATTGAGTGCCTCGTTGCTAATGCGTCCCCGATGCTGGCGGCTAAAGTCGGTAGGGGTGCGCTCATTCATTAGCACCGCCCGGTGAATCAGATCGAAGGGACTGCTGCTTTCGCCAAAGATGCCGCCATTGGCATCGCTGTCCCCAAAGCCTTCATTGGTATCAACGCGCGGAGTGCGACTTGGGTCGGTAGCCGCAGACTGGGCTAAGGCTGCCGGAGCCAGAACTAACAGGCTTGCTGCTGCGATCGCAACAGTTACCGGTCTAGAGAGAAAATTTAGGTAAGCCATAGGAGCACTCCTTGACACCATAACGACTAAGACTTTGGGCACAGGGCGACTGTGCTGCCTACGCTTGCCATTGTAGCGGCTAACTTGCTAGCTGCCGAGCCCCTACATACCAGCTCTGCAACTGGCTCATCAGAGCTGGCCACTAAGTAATCCGGCGGCGCAGCAGAGGCTGAATTAGCCCTAACGCCAGACCGCAGAAAACCACCAAAACTGCGAGACAAGCCCCCAGCGAAACTGCCGCAAAAGGCGTTTGCAGCACTGTGTCACCGAACCCCCACGCCGGGTGCAGGTAGACATAGCGAATGGGCTCAATGGCGTAGGTGAGCGGGTTTAAGCTAGCCACTACCTGTAGCCACTGGGGCATAAACTCTAGCGGTACCAGAGCCGTACTGGAAAATAGCAGGGGCAGATTTGTCACAAAGATCACCCCGATCAGCTCAATGTGGCCGGGTAGCGCAAAGGTCAACCCTAGGCTGAGTGCTGTCACTCCCAGCACCAGCGCCATGACAATAAACAGCACCAGCAGTAACCCAGGCAGGCTGGGCAACCCTGCGCCAAGCACAGCGCTGAGGGCCAAAATCGCTGCCGTTTGCACCAAGCTCAGGGCGGCAATAAACAGCGCCGATGCCACCACAATGGAGTAGCGCGAGGCTAAGGGCGCCACCAAAAACCGATTCAAAAAGCCAAATTCGCGATCAAACATCACGGGTAACCCGGCGTTGAGCGCGCCCCCAAAGGCGGTGAATACAATGATGCCCGCCCCCAAGAACTGGCCGTAGTTGCGACTTTCGCCAAACAACCCAGCCGGTACGTTTTGAAACAGCGCCCCAAATAGCACTAGCCAAATCAGCGGCTGAATTACCCCGGCCACCAGGGTGGTCGGGCGACGCTGAAGCTGAATAAACAGTCGCCGGGTCATGGCTAGGGTCTCTTGCACAAAGGCTCCCGAGACCAGCCCTTGGGATTTGATCAGGTCAGCCTTCCAGGCTTTGAGGTCTGAGTTCTCAAGGCTGGGGGCAGCCTCGCGCTGGGGTGATGGAGTGGAGATAGTGGTGCTCATGGTGTTATCCTAGCGTCCCTTCATGGCCTGTTTCTTTTCTTTCTTAAGGTCGCGCTGGCCTACGGCGGCTAGCTCCGCATCCATCAAGGTGCGGCCTGTGGCGGCTAGGTACACATCGTCAAGGCTGGGGCGCGATTGGGCAATGCCAAACACAGGCAGATCGGCGGCTTTGAGCGCCTGCTGTACCGTCAACAGCACATCGGGCTGACGGTCAACTACTAGGTTGAGAGAATTTCCCTGGGCCGAGTTGACGATCACCTCGCGCACAAAGGGCAGCTCAGCCAGCATGGTGCGGGCGCTAGCGGCCTCCTGGTCGGAGGTGAATTCGCGAATGCGCAGGGTGATGCGATCGCCCCCAATTTTATCCTTCAAATCACTGGGGGTGCCGGCCGAAATCACTCGGCCTCGGTCAATAATCGCCACCCGGTCAGCCAAGGCGTCGACTTCTTCGAGGTAGTGGCTGGTAATTAAAATCGTGGTGCCGGCTGCCCGCAGCTGCCGCAGAAAGCTCCACACCGCCGATCGCGTCTCAATGTCAAGGCCAACCGTGGGCTCGTCGAGCACCAGCAAATCGGGCTGATGCAGCAGCCCAAGGGCCAAATCCAGGCGCTTTCTCAATCCGCCAGAATAGGTGCCGGTCTTTTTGTCGGCCCAGTCGCCCAGCTCTAGCAGGTCGATCATCTGGTTGATGCGAGGGCCAGAAACACCCTTGGGCATGTGGTAGATATCGGCTTGAAGCCGCAATAGCTCACGTCCGGTAAGCACCTTGTCGAGGGCGACCTCCTGAGCTATGTAGCCAAGATATTGGCGCACTAGCCGAGGCTTCTCGACTACCGAAACCCCCATTACTTCAAGAGTACCGCTGTCAGGGGTGGCCAGGGTGCAGAGGCAGCGAATGGTGGTGGTTTTGCCCGCCCCGTTAGGTCCCAGCAGGCCAAAAATTTCGCCAGGCTCAATAGTGAGAGACACATCGCGCACTGCCTCCACCGCCCCGTAGGACTTCTTCAGGTTTTGAATAGATACCGCCGCGGCCATCTGTAGAGCTAACCCCAAACGTATTGTTTCCTACATTGGTTATTCTACAGAACTCTACTGGTCGGCGGGAGGGCGATCGCAGTCGAGAGCCATTCTTGTCGGCGCTGGAGCTGATTTGCTCATGCCCTGTTAAGCAAAGCGTAGGATTTCTGCTGTTGTGAAGAAAGGCGGTTTACTCTCGGTAAAATCTTTCTTTTCGCCCACATTCCTGAGTTTTCCAAAACCCCAGGAGTTTTGAGTCCCCCGTTTCCACAATCGTCCCATGGCTGCTTTTTACGACGCGTTTATCTCCTATGCGCGGGCCGACAGCAAAGCTTTTGCGATCGCCCTCAAAGAGCAGCTCAAGGCGCGGGGCCTGAGCCAGCTCTGGCTCGATTCAGATGACATTCCTTCAGCGACCGATTGGCAGAGACGCATTGACGACGCCATTGAGCGATCGCACCACGTCATCTACATTATTTCACCCTCGGCAATGGCCTCGCCCTACTGCAAGCTGGAGCTAGAGCGGGCGATCGCCTCCGGCAAGCGCATTATTCCGCTGCTGCACGTGGGTGGGGGCGACAGTGCCGCCTGGGCCACCCATGACCCCCCTGGCTGCGCCACCATTCGCCTGCTCAACTGGATATGGTGCCGCGATGGCGTTGATGACCCAGCCCAGTACCTCGACAAGATCAGCCGTACCCTGCACCTTTGCGACGAAAAAACGGGCGCTGAGCAGCCCGAGGTGAAAGCCTACGTGCACCAGCACACCACCCTGCTCACCCAGGCACTGAGCTGGGATCGCCACCACCGACAGACCCGCTACCTATTGGTGGGCAGCGATCGCCAGGCCGCCGAAACTTGGCTGCAGATCCGCTTTGCCGAGGGCGAGCCTCTGCCCTGCACCCCCACTGACCTCCAGTGCGAGTTCATTACCGAAAGCATCAAAAACGCCAACAACTTGATGACCCAGGTGTTTTTGTGCCACTCGGACGAAGACCAAGCCGCCGCCGAGCAGATCCGCCGCTCTTTGCTGCGCCAGGGCATTACCGTATGGAACTACCGCACCGACATCCAAACCAGCCAAGACTACAACAGCGCTATTACCGGGGGCATCGAAGAAGCGGATAACGTGCTGTTTTTGCTGTCCCCCCATTCAGCCCAGTCGCCCTACTGCCAGCGAGAGCTACAGCAGGCTCTAGATCTGCACAAGCGGGTGATTCCGGTGCTGGCGGCCCCTACCGAGCCAGAGCTGGTGCCCGAGAGTTTAAGGACATTGCAATATGTGGATCTCACTGACAACAGCCAGGCCAGTGACTACCTGGCGGACGAAGGTCAATTGCTGAAGCTGCTGGGTACCGATGCCGCTCACCACACCGAGCACAAAACCTGGCTGGTGCAAGCTCTGAAATGGCAGCGGCAGCAGCAAAACCCCACCCTGCTGCTGCGGGGCTACAACCTGCGTCAGGCTGAAACCTGGCGGGCAGTGGCCCGCACCCACCGCCACCCACCCACGGCCCTGCACGAGCAGTTTATTGCCGAGAGTCTACGTCAGCCGCCAGATTCGTCGCTGGATGTGTTTATCTCTTACTCGCGGGTGGATTCTGACTTTGCCCGCAGGTTGAACGATGCCTTGCAAACCCAGGGCAAGCGCACCTGGTTTGACCAGGAGAGCATTGCCACTGGCACCGACTTTCAGCAGGAGATTTATCGGGGCATAGAAAGCTCGGATGTGTTTGTGTTTTTGCTGTCGCCGGAGTCGGTGAACTCGCCCTTTTGTGCCGATGAGGTGGAGTATGCCCAGGGGTTGAATAAGCGCATGGTAACGGTGCTGCATCGGCCGATCGACGTGGCCGACCTGCACCCGGTGCTGGGCAAGCTGCAATGGCTAGATTTTCGGGAGCACGATGGCGATTTTCAGGCGAATTTTGCCGGGTTGCTGAGAACACTTGATACTGATCGGGAGCATTTGGAGACCCATACGCGGCTGCTGGTGCGATCGGGCGAGTGGGATCGGCGGGGGCGCGATGAAAGCCTGCTGCTGCGGGGGCAAGATTTGCAAACGGCTGAAACCTGGCTAATGACTAACGCAGCGGTGGAACCCCTGCCTACAGGTTTGCAGCAGGAGTACATACGTGCTAGCAGAGCCAAGCAGGAAGCCCAGGCGACAGCGGAGAAGAAACTGCGGCGGGGAGCGTTAATTGGGGCCTTAGCGGCAGCGGCAAGAATTTTGGTAGCCGCCGGTTCGGGAGTGTTTGCCTGGACTGCCATTGAAGCTGCAGAGCAACGTAGTGTCGAAGCGAATGCTCGGGTGGCTGAAGCTGACAAAGAAGTTGAAGCTGCAACCCTGGCAACTCAAGCGGCTACCAAGGGTACCCGCAGTGCCGAGCAAGCCCAGAAACAAGCCCAGGCAGTTGCAGCAGCAGCTGAGCAAACAGCCCAGGATGCTGAGAACCGCGCCCGTGAAGCCGATGGCAAGGTTCAAATTGCCCTGTTAGCTCAACAGGATGCTGATGTTAAAGCCCAGGCAGCCGATGCCAAAGCTCAAGATGCCGCAATCAGGGCCAGAGATGCTGACAACAAAACTGCCGCTGCCGAAATAAAACAGCGCCTGGCCGAGGCTGCACAGCACCTGGCCGAGGCTGCACAGCACCTGGCCCAAACCCTGACAGAATTGGAAGGATCAGTCGGCAGTGTCCTGCGGCAGTTAGGGGGTAATCAAACCCTGGCCCTGGTGAGTGCCCTAGAAACAGGGCAGCGGCTGCAAGCCCTGGTGAACCAAAAAGCTCAACAACCAGGAGCGGTGGTGATCAACCAAAAGCTAGCGCTTACTGAATATCCCTCCCTCAGCCCTTTTGACGCTCTCTATCAGGCTTTAAGCCGCATCAAAGCGCAGGAAATTCCGACTCGCCAGGGCATCGTCTGGAGCGTGAGTTGGAGCCCGGACGGCCAGACCCTGGCGACGGGGGGCGACGCCGGCAGCGTGAAGCTGTGGCGTGCGTCTGGGGAGGCGATGACCACCCTGGATGCGCAACAAGGCAGTATCAGGAGCGTGAGTTGGAGCCCGGACGGCCAGACCCTGGCGACGGGGGGCACCGCCGGCAGCGTGAAGCTGTGGCCCAATGAAGACCTGAATGCCCTGTTAGCCCGGGGCTGCGACTGGCTGCGCCCCTATTTGATCGGTACGCCCCAAACCTTACAGCGGCTCACCGTATGCCAGACCCCCAACCTCCTGCGGGCTGCCGCCCCTGCCCTTGTAGAGGATGGCAAGGCGCTGGCGGAGAAAGGACGGGTGGATGAAGCGATTGCCACGTTGCAAACGGCTAAACAGTGGGATCCTAGCCTTGCCTTTGAGCCTGTGGCCCTGGCTAATCAGATTGCTGAAGAAGCGAAACAAAAATGAAGAAGAAGCGAAACGGCAGGAAGAGGCCAACCGCGAAGCCAACCAGCTTTTCGAGCAGGTAGACCAACTGGTATCCAAGAATCAATTTGAGCCTGCCCAGAAAACCCTGCGGGAAGCCCTGGCCCTGATGCCCGATCTCGATGTTGCTGATACCTGGAATAACATCTGCCGACAAGGAAGTCTGAACAACCAGGCAGCAGAGGTGTTAGCCGCCTGCGACGAGGCGGTTCGTTTATCTCCATATTGGCAGTACATCGACAGCCGTGGGCTGGCCAGAGCCCTGACCAGCAATATGCAAGGGGCGATTGAAGATTTTCAGACTGTTGTCGAATTAGCAAGCCAGGAGGCTGCAAATGCTGCGGAATATGATGTTGACTATTCCACTTACTTAACGGGAATTGTGGAAAAACGCCAGCACTGGCTGGATGAGCTGAAAGCAGGCCGCAATCCGTTTACTGCGGAGGTGTTGGAGGATCTTCGTAGTGAATAGTTTTGTAGGGTGGGCAATGCCCAACTTGATTTACGCCGCCTCCCCCGCCGCCCTTAGCCCAGATGGACAAGGTGGTCGACGACAAGGTTAAGGCTTACGACATTGAAACCCTGCTCGAACTCATTGCCTGGGGCTGCCAGTAGCTGCACAACTATTGCAGTGGACGGGATAGTTAGGACAATTTTTTGAAGGCATCATCGACAGCGTCCCAGAGGGTATCGAAAGCGCTGAGCGTCTTGCGAAGATGGTGTTTTAGCCGAGCCCAGAATTTTTCAATC
>JAESFY010000083.1_pt1 | contig 65886 bp, 69 predicted proteins | sample 9266201 | NCBI WGS metagenome assembly JAESFY01 (sample SAMN14515071, study PRJNA621656) | algae metagenome | isolation source: Nodosilinea sp. WJT8-NPBG4 and co-occurring heterotrophs from soil, lower... | place: USA: Pinto Basin, Colorado Desert, California | collected 2006-05-27 | reverse complement strand
CGACGCCGAGGTCTTCATCGACGCCGATGAGCTTGAGCCGTTCGTGACCTGGGGGACCAACCCCGGCCAGGGCAGCTCGCTGTCGGCATCCGTCCCGAACCCGGCCGAGATCGCCGACCCGAACGAGCGGGCCGCGGCGGAGAGGGCTCTCGAGTACATGGACCTCGCTCCGGGGACGCCTCTCAAGGAAGTCCCGGTCGACGCGGTGTTCATGGGCTCCTGCACGAACAGCCGCATCGAAGACCTGCGGGCATTCGCCTCGATCATCGAGGGCAGGAAGAAGGCCGACGGGGTTCGCGTCATGGTCGTCCCCGGCTCCGCACGCGTTCGGCTCGAGGCGGAGGCAGAGGGTCTCGACAAGATCATCACCGAGTTCGGCGCGGAATGGCGCTTCGCCGGCTGCTCCATGTGCCTCGGGATGAACCCGGACCAGCTGGCTCCGGGAGAGCGCTGCGCGTCGACCTCGAACCGCAACTTCGAGGGCCGCCAGGGCAAGGGCGGGCGCACCCATCTGGTGTCGCCGCTCGTCGCTGCGGCCACGGCGATCCGCGGCACGCTGTCCAGCCCTGCCGATCTGCTCGTCACCGTCGGAGAAGAGGCCTGATCATGGAGAAGTTCTTCACCCATACCGGAATCGCCGCTCCGCTGAAGCGCTCGAACGTCGACACCGACCAGATCATCCCGGCCGTGTTCCTCAAGCGCGTCACCAAGACCGGCTTCGAGGACGCGCTGTTCCACGCCTGGCGGCAGGATCCGGAGTTCGTCCTGAACCAGGCGCCTTTCCAGGGCGCATCCGTTCTGGTCGCAGGTTCCGACTTCGGCACCGGTTCCAGTCGCGAGCACGCCGTCTGGGCGCTTCGCGACTTCGGCTTCAAGGTCGTCCTCAGCCCGCGCTTCGCTGACATCTTCCGCGGCAATTCGGGCAAGCAGGGCCTGCTTGCCGCGACCATCTCGGAGACGGATCTCGAGCGGATCTGGGCCGAGATCGACCGCGAACCCGGCGCTCAGATCACTGTCGACCTCGAGGCACGCACCGCCTCGATCGGCGACGTCCAGGCCCAGATCGGTATCGACGATTACACTAGATGGCGGCTCCTCGAAGGGCTCGATGACATCGGGCTCACGCTGCGCAACGAACACAAGATCGCGCAGTTCGAGGCCCGTCGCGAATCGTGGCGGCCCCGAACGCTCCCCGTGCAGTGAAACGACGGGGGCAGGGGAGCCAGGGGCAACCCGCCCCCGAATCCCGTGTGATGAAGTGAGGCCCGAATGACGACACCTGTGCGCGATGCTCTGCCGGACGGAGTCCCCGCTCTCACCGGAGACGTCCTCGCCATTCGAGGGGGCCGTCCACTTCGCGGTCGCGTCGATGTCAAGGGTGCGAAGAACCTGGCGACCAAGGCGATGGTGGCCTCCCTGCTCGGCGAGACGGTCAGCGTGCTCCGCGACGTCCCCGCGATCAGCGACGTCGCCGTGGTCCGTTCGCTGCTCGAGGTGCACGGCGTGAACGTGTCCGACGGCGACGAGCCCGGCGCGCTGGTGTTCGATCCGAGCGACGTGGAGTCCGCGCACTTCGAGGAGATCGACGCCCACGCCGGCGCGTCCCGCATCCCGATCCTGTTCTGCGGACCGCTGCTGCATCGGCTCGGTCAGGCGTTCATCCCCGACCTCGGCGGATGCCGCATCGGCGACCGTCCCATCGACTTCCACCTGGATGCGCTCCGCAAGTTCGGCGCCGTCGTGGAGAAGCTGCCCAGCGGCATCCGTCTCTCCCGGCCCGGCGCGCGCCTCCATGGCGCGAACATCCACCTGCCGTACCCGAGCGTCGGCGCCACCGAGCAGGTGCTGCTGACGGCGGTGCGCGCAGAGGGCACGACCGAGCTCCGCAACGCGGCCATCGAGCCGGAGATCATGGACCTGATCGCCGTGCTGCAGAAGATGGGCGCGATCATCTCCTACGAGCCCAACCGGGTCATCGTCATCGAGGGCGTCGAGAAGCTCCGCGGCTACGACCACCGCTCGATCTTCGACCGTAACGAGGCAGCATCGTGGGCGTCCGCCGCCCTGGCGACTGACGGCGAGATCTTCGTCGGCGGCGCGAAGCAGCAGGAGATGCTCACCTTCCTCAACGTCTTCCGCAAGGCCGGCGGATGGTTCGACATCAAGGAGGACGGGATCCTCTTCCGTCGCGACGGCGAGATCAAGCCCGTCGTGATCGAGACGGACGTGCACCCCGGATTCATGACCGACTGGCAGCAGCCGCTCGTGGTCGCGCTGACGCAGGCCCAGGGCCGTTCCGTCGTGCACGAGACCGTGTACGAGAACCGTCTGGGATTCACCGACGCGCTGGTCAAGATGGGAGCCGACATCGTCGTGCACCCCCGCGGACTGCAGGACGGCCCTCGACGGGTTCCGCGGCGCGACCTGGAGCAGGCTGCGGTCATCACCGGGCCCACACCGCTGCACGGCGCGGACATCGTCGTTCCCGACCTCCGGGGCGGCTACAGCCACATCATCGCCGCACTCACCGCTTCGGGCGAGTCGAAGGTGTCGGGTGTCGACATCCTCAGCCGCGGCTACGAGAAGTTCCTGGCCAAGCTCGACGCCCTCGGCGCTGACTTCGACGTCATCCGGTGACGGCGATGGGTGCCAGGTCACCGGAGAGAACGCGCCCCAGCGTCTTCTGGCCGCTGGCCGCGCTGGTGGTGCCGGTGCTCGGATTGATCGCGAAGATCCGCATCACGGGCGCGGAGAAGCTGCCGCGGGAGGGTGCATTCGTCCTCGCGCCGAACCACTATTCCGAGTTCGATCCGCTGATCGTCGCCGCCGCCGTATGGCGCATCGGCCGGGCGCCGCGGTTCATGGCGAAGGAGAGCCTGTTCCGCGTACCCGTGCTCGGATGGTTCTTGCACAGGACCGGGATGATCCCCGTCGCGCGCACTTCGTCGGCATCGTCGGCCAAGCAGACGATGAAGCAGTCGGCCGAGCTCGTCGAGCACGGCCGCGGCGTGATCGTCTACCCCGAGGGCACTCTGACCCGCGACCCTGAGCTCTGGCCCATGCGCGGCAAGTCCGGGGCGGTGCGCCTGGCCCTGGCCGACGGCATCCCGCTCATCCCGATGGCGCAATGGGGCACCCAAGCGATCATGGGTCGCTATCAGAAGGGCCTCAGCCTCTGGCCGCTGCGCAAGCCCGTCGAGGTCATCATCGGCGACCCCGTCGACGTCTCCGATCTCCGCGGTCGCGCAGGCGAGCCTGCCGCACTGAACGAGGCGACCTCGCGACTGATGACCGCGATCACCGCGCTGCTCGAGCAGCTGCGCGAGGAGAAGGCCCCGGCGGAGCGCTGGAACCCTGCGACCCATGGGCAGAATGAGACGGGTCGCCTTGACTCCTAAGAGACCTGCCGTTCCGCTCGGACCGAAGGCGACCGTCATCGGCGCAGGCAGCTGGGGAACCACGTTCGGCAAGATCCTGGCCGACGGTGGTGCCCAGGTGACCATGTGGGCGCGCCGAGCAGAACTCGCGCACGAGATCAACGAGGCGAAGCGCAACTCGCGCTACCTCCCGGGCATCAACCTGCCGCGCACGATGGCCGCGACCCACGAACTCGCCACGTCGCTCGAAGGTGCCGAACAGGTGTACCTCTCGGTGCCCAGCCAGTCCCTCCGGGAGAATCTCAAGGCTCTGCGCCCGCTGCTAGATGGCAGCGACGCGAAGATCATCAGTCTGATGAAGGGCGTCGAGCGCGGTACCGGTCTCCGCATGAGCCAGGTGATCCAGCAGGAGCTGCGGTGCGACCCCGATCGCATCGCCGTGGCATCCGGGCCGAACCTGGCCTTGGAGATCGCCCGTGAGCAGCCCACGGCCGCCGTGATCTCCTCTCGCAGCCGGGAGACGGCTGAGATCGTCGCCAGAGCCGCGCGCAACGACTACTTCCGTACCTTCGTGAACACCGACGTGATCGGCACCGAATTCGGCGGCGTGCTCAAGAACCTGATCGCCGTCGCGATCGGCATCGTGGACGGGGTCGGCTACGGCGAGAACACGAAAGCCTCGATCATCACCCGCGGTCTCGTCGAGATGACGGATTTCGCGGTGGCGAACGGCGCACATCCCGAGACGCTCCAGGGCCTCGCCGGGCTCGGCGATCTGATCGCCACGTGCCAGTCGCCGCTGAGCCGCAACAACACTGCCGGGCGCCTGCTCGGACAGGGCTACAGCTTCCAGGACGTCGTGAAGCAGATGCAGCAGACGGCCGAAGGACTCGCATCCGTCGCGCCGATCCTGCAGCTCGCGCGCGAGTCGGAGATCGACATGCCCATCGTCGAGCAGGTGAAGATGGTGCTGGACGGGAAGATGGATCCCCGCGACATCGCACCCCACCTGACGACGGACGACGACACCCCTCAGGGTGAGAGGACCAACCATGGACAAGCAGACGGTGGTGGTGCTCTTCGGCGGGCGCTCCAGCGAGCATTCGATCAGTTCCGCAACGGCGGGGGGCGTGCTGGGAGCGATTGATCGCGACCGCTACGCCGTGATCCCGGTGGGGATCACCCGCGAGGGCGCCTTCGTGCTCGAGGAGGACGACCCGGCGAAGTTCCCGCTCGATGCGGCTCACCTCCCCGAGGTGGTCGACAACGGCACCCGCATCCTGTGGCCGGAGCCCGGGGGCGACCGCACCCTGCGTGTCGTGCGCCCGGACGGCGAGACCGAGGGCCTGGGCGAGATCGACGTCGTCCTGCCCATTCTGCACGGCACGCATGGCGAGGATGGCACGATCCAGGGGTTCTTCGACACGCTCGAGGTGCCGTACGCCGGGGGAGGCGTGCTGGATTCGGCGCTGTGCATGGACAAGCACTTTATGAAGATCGCCCTGCAGGCCGCCGGCATCGCGGTCGCACCGTGGGTGACGGTCCGTCGCCGCGAATGGGATCAGGATGCTGCGCCCGCCCGTGCACGCGCGGCGGAACTCGGCCTGCCGCTCTTCGTCAAGCCGGCGCGTGCCGGATCCAGCGTCGGTGTCTCGAAGGTCGAGACCCTCGACGAGCTGGATGCCGCGCTGGCGGTGGCCTTCGCCGAAGACGACAAGGTCCTCATCGAGACCGGCGTCAGCGGGCGGGAGATCGAGGTCGCCGTCCTCGAGAGCGCCGATGGCGTTCGCGCATCGCTTCCCGGCGAGATCGTGCTGACCTCGCGGGGCTTCTACGACTTCGAGGGCAAGTACCTCGGCGGCGACGGCGTCGACGTCATCTGCCCGGCGGCATTGACCGACGCCGAGGTCTCGTCCATTCAGGGCATCGGCGTCCGCGCATTCGCGGCCGTCGACGGACGCGGACTCGCGCGCGTCGACATGTTCCTCACGCCGTCGGGCGACCTGGTCGTCAACGAGCTGAACACGATGCCCGGGTTCACGCCGATCTCGATGTTCCCCAAGTGCTGGGTAGCCTCGGGCCTGAGCTACGGCGACCTCATCACCGAACTGGTCGAGGCGGGTCTCCGGCGCTGACTTTCCGCCCGCTCAGCCCGCGGTAGGCGGCTGCGGGGCCGGCGGGTACGTCGTGGGCGGGTAGGGCGCGGGCTGAGCGGATGCCGGAGAAGACGGCGACGCGGAGCGGGGCGTCAGCGGGTCGACCGACGAGAGCGCGCCGGTTGCGGAGCGGTGGATGACTGCGACAACGAGCGCGGTCAGCCAGCCCCACATCAGACCCCAGGATGCGCCCGCGACACTGATCTGTGAGAACTGCGTCATCAGGATCTCCGACTGCTCCGCGGGGATCCGCAGCGACATGAGCACGAGCGGCGTCCGCACGAGTCCGGCGATCCAGGCCGCGATGATCACCGCGCCCCAGGTGCCGAAGAAGACGGCGGCTGCGCGTCCGGGAAGCGCGGAGCGGACGATCATGCGGACGAACAGCCAGGTCAGCCCTGCGAGGATCACCAGGGCGAGCAGCATCGCCACGACCGCCATCGGCTGCACGCGGGGTCGGATTGCGAAGCCGATGGGATCCTGGAGGATCAGCAGCCGGGGCAGGCTTGCGACATTCGCGAGCAGGAACAGGAAGTTGAGCAAGCCGCTCGTCAACGCCCCCACTCCGACCATGATCGCTGCGACGACGGACCCTCGACCTGCTGCGTTGCGGTTCATGCCGCGAGTCTAGGTGCGGCCGGTTCAGCCGGCAGGGAACTCGACGCGTTCGGTGCACTCCGCGGTCGCGGGCGCGAGGCCCGGCTGGATGCTGGAGGAGATCGTGTCGACGACCGCCTGGAAGTCGATCTGCTCCCCACGTCGGATGTTGATCTCGACGGCCGGCTCACGGCCGTAGGTGACGACGCGCTGGCGTTCTTCCTCCTGATCGAGGACGAGCCAGTCGACGCCGCCGATCGTGGTGCACACGAGCTGCGACGGTGCGGGGGGCTCCACGCCGCATCGGAGCACGATGGTCGGATCGCCCCAGGCTCCGGTCGCCTGGGCGTCGGTGAACACCCGATCGAATCCGGCGACGCTCTCCGGGAGCAGGACCGAGACCGACGCGCAGCCGGGATTGTTCGCGTCGTCCGCGGGTTCGAGATGCACAGTCGTGGAGCAGCCGGCCAGGGCCGCGGCCAGCATCACCGCACCTCCGAGGGCTGCGAGGCGACGGGAACGAGGCATGCTTCCAGGCTACCTTTGACAGCATGCCCTCCCGACCCGATGCCGACGATCCTGCCCTCGGTGATCTCTCGGAGGGCCGCATCCTCCAGGCGATCCTCGCGCGCACGTCTCCGGGCAACTACACGCTCCTCGGACCCGGCGATGACGCGGCGGTGATCGCCGCCCCGTCCGGCACGGTGGTGGCGACGACCGACACGCTCGTGCACGGCCCGGACTTCCGGCTCGCCTGGACGAGCGGCTACGACCTGGGCTGGAAGGCGGCCGCCGTGAACCTGGCCGACATCGCCGCGATGGGAGCCCGCCCGACAGCACTGCTCGTGGCGCTGGCCGTGCCGCGCGACCTCCGGCTGTCGTTCGTGGAGCGGCTGGCAGACGGGTTCCGCGAGGCCTGTGCGGCTCTCTCACCCGGCTGCGCGGTCGTTGGCGGAGACCTCACGGCCTCCGACGTGCTCACCGTCGCGGTGACGGCTCTCGGCGACCTCGAGGGGCGGGCCGCGGTGACGCGCAGCGGTGCGCGGCCCGGCGACGTGGTCGCGGTGGCCGGGGAACTCGGACACGCCGCTCACGGTCTCGCCGTGCTGTTCGGGCGCTTCCGGGACGGCGACACCCCCGTCGCGGTCGACCCCTCCCTGCTCGCCTCGGGAGAGCGGGCCGCCGTCTCGGCCCAGCTGCGGCCCTCGCCCCCCATCGGTCTCGGCCCGGTGGCTGCGACCGCCGGGGCGACGGCGATGATGGACATCTCGGACGGACTCGCTCTCGACGCGCGGCGGATGGCGGCGGCATCAGGAGTCACCATCGCCCTCGATGGACGGTCGCTCGGCGAGCACCCGGAGCGGGCGCTGGCCGGCGGTGAGGATCATGGTCTGCTGGCCACGTTCCCTGAGGGAGTGCTCCCGCCCGGCTTCCGGATCATCGGCGAGGTGCGTCCCGCTGGGGACGAAGCGCTGCTGTGCGACGACCGGCCGGTCGAGACCTCGGGATGGGACCCCTACCGCGACTGGGACTCCGTGGCGGGCTGAGCGCCCGAATCGACTTCGCCCTCGCGTGTCGACAGCTCTCCCCACCAGATCGCGGTGTCGCCATAGGCCTTCTCGCGCACGAGCTCGAGGCCGGCGGCCGCGAAGTCGGGGGGCGTGGAGCGCCGTGCCCGCTCGACCACGACGAGCGCATCCGCCGAGAGGAGAGGAGCGAGCGCGATGAGGTCCGCCGTCATCGCCGCGTCATCGAGGTCGTACGGGGGATCGGAGAACACCAGGTCGAAGGGCCCTGCGGCTCGCTGCAGGTACGCGTGCACGGCCACCTCGTGGACGTGCGCGGGCGGCACGCCGCCTGCCTTCGCCACCGTCGATGCATTGCGTCGGATGAGCGCGGCGGCCTGCCGGCCCCGCTCGACGAGATCCGCGGTCGCAGCTCCGCGGCTCAGCGCCTCCAGCCCCAACGCGCCCGATCCCGCGTACAGGTCGAGCACTCGGGCATCCGCGATCGCATCTGCCGACTCCAGCGAGCCGAAGAGCGACTCCCGCACACGGTCGCTGGTCGGACGCGTGCCCGCACCGGGGACCTCGAGTCGCGCTCCACGGGCCGTTCCGGCGATGATCCTCGTCACCCGTTCACGATACGACAGTCGCGGCATCCGACGTGTCCGCGGTGTTCCCTAGACTCTGAGCATGCCCCTCACGCTCGATTCGACGCTGGGCGACGCTCTCGGAGCAGTCCCGGCGAAGACGCTGGATCGCGCGTTCGGCATGAAGACTGTCGGCGACCTGGTCTCGCACTACCCGCGGAGGTATGCAGACCCGGGCGAGCTGACACCGATCCGCGACCTGCCGATCGGCGAGACAGTCACGATCGTCGCCGAGGTCCTGTCCTCGAGCTTCCGCCGCATGCGCAATCGCCAGGGCGCGATGGTCGACGTCGTCATCGGCGACGGCATCGGACGCATGTCGCTGACCTTCTTCGCGAAGAACATCGGCGCGGCGGAGTGGAGGTCGAAAGACCTCGCGGTCGGGCGCCGCGGCGTGTTCTCGGGCAAGGTCGGCATGTTCAACGACGTGACTCAGTTCGCTCACCCGGAGTACGAGCTCTTCGACGACGAAGACGCCGCCAGACGCCGAGCGGATGCCCGCGCAGCCGTGCTCATCCCCATCTATCCGGCGACATCGACGCTTCAGACATGGCAGATCGCCAAGTTCGTCGGGCGCGTGCTCGACGACCTCCCGACCGTCCCCGACCCGCTGCCCGACGCGGTGCGCACCGGCGACGAGCTGCTGACCGCCCGCGAGGCTCTCGAACTGATCCACCGGCCGCGCACCCGCAATGACATCGACCCCGCGGTGCGCACGTTGCGTATGCACGAGGCGCTGACGCTGCAGACGGCCCTGCTCCAGCAGCGCGACGCCGTGCGGGCCCTTTCGGCGACGGCACGCCCGGCGCAGCCGAGTGGCCTGCTCGAGCGCTTCGACGCATCGCTGCCGTATTCGCTCACGCCCGATCAGCAGACCGTCGGCGATCAGGTCGCCCGTGACCTCGTCGGCGCCTGGCCCATGAACCGTCTGGTGCAGGGAGAGGTCGGCTCCGGCAAGACGCTGGTCGCGCTGCGGGCAATGCTGCAGGTCGCCGAGAGCGGCGGTCAGGCGGCTCTCATCGCTCCGACCGAGGTGCTCGCCGGCCAGCACCTGCGCTCCATCGCGAAGATGCTGGGTCCGAATCTGGCGCCTCTCGTGATGCCGACGCTGCTCACCGGGCAGATGCCGGCGGCGGCGCGTCGCAAGGCAGCTCTGCGGGTCGCGTCCGGGCAGGCGCTGATCGTCGTCGGAACGCACGCGCTGCTGGGCGACAAGACGACGTTCGCCGATCTCGGACTCGTCGTGGTCGATGAGCAGCACCGCTTCGGCGTCGAGCAGCGCGAGGCACTACGCGCGAAAGGCTCGAGCCCCCACGCGCTGGTGCTGACGGCCACTCCGATCCCACGGACCGTGGCGATGACCGTCTTCGGCGACCTCGACACCTCGGTGATCCGTACGATGCCCGCGGGGCGCGCCGGAATCGAGACGTTCGTCGCACCGCTCGCCGAGCATCCGGGCTGGTTCAACCGCGTGTGGGACCGCGCCGCCGAGGAGATCGCCCAGGGCCGGCAGGTCTTCGCCGTCTGCGCTGCGATCGACACGACCAAGAAGACCGCCGAGCCGGGGGAGCAGCCTGCACTCGCGCCGGAGGGAGCCGCCGGTCCGCGGTGGGGCGTGGTGCAGCTCGACGAGGCGCTCAGCACCCATCCGAAGCTGGGCGGGCTCCGACGTTCCGTGCTGCACGGCAAGATGCCCTCGGACGAGAAGGATGCCGTGATGCAGGCCTTCGCGCGCGGCGAGATCGATCTGCTGCTGGCCACCACCGTCATCGAAGTCGGAGTCGACGTCCCGAACGCCTCCACCATGATCGTCCTCGATGCCGATCGCTTCGGCGTATCGCAGCTGCACCAGCTGCGCGGTCGCGTCGGCCGAGGAGGGGTCCCCGGCCTCTGCCTCCTCGTCACCGAGGCGGAGACGGGATCGGTCGCGCGCGAGCGCGTCGAAGCCGTCGCCGCGACTCTCGACGGGTTCAAGCTGGCCGAGGTCGACCTTGAGCTCCGCGGCGAGGGTGATGTGCTCGGTGCCGCGCAGGCAGGTGTCCGCTCGTCGCTGAAGCTCCTGCGCGTGGTGAAGGACGCTGGACTCATCACGCGGGCACGCGAGGTCGCCGAGGAGATTCTGTCGGCAGACCCTGAACTGGCTCAGCATCCGGGGCTTCGCGATGTCATCGGCCGCCGTGTCAGCGACGAGGACCGGGCGGCTCTGGCGAAGAACTGACGCCGAGGCCGTGCCCTAGGCTGGAGCCATGCGATGCACTGAGCGACGGATGGATTCGAAGTGAGCAGCCGGATCGCCGTCGTCCCGGGTTCCTTCGATCCGCCGACCCTGGGTCACCTCGACGTGATCCGCCGTGCGGCCACACTGTACGACGAGCTCCACGTGCTCGTGGTGCACAACCCGGGCAAGGAGGCGATGCTCCCCATCGCCCAGCGCCTGTCACTCCTCGAGCGCTCCATCGCCGAGGACGGCATGGACGGCACAATCGTCATCGGATCCTGGAGCATGGGACTTCTGGTCGATTACGCCCGTGACGTCGGCGCCGGAGTGCTGGTCAAGGGCATCCGCTCGCAGATCGACGTCGCCTACGAGTCGCCGATGGCGATCGTGAACCGGCACCTCGCCGACATCGAGACGGTGTTCCTGCTGCCTGATCCCTCGCACGCGATGGTCTCGAGCTCGCTCGTCCGCCAGGTGGCGTCGCTCGGCGGCGACGTCACGCCCTTCGTCCCGCCGGCCGTCGCGGCCTTCCTCGATACAGGGTCGCGCGGCCTCTGACGGCTGTCCGGGTGGGGCGCCCGGGCTCCTCGCAGACAGAGCCGGGTAACATGGCGTGGTGCGATCTCGACTGAGCGGCCCTTTCGTCCTTCCCGTCCGCGACATCGTCCGACGTCCGGGGGAGATGCGTGAACACGAGTTCACGGTGACTCTCTCCGAAGCCTGGGGCGAAGGAATCGTGTCCTTCGAAGCAGGCTCCGCCATCGACCTCGATGTGCGGCTGGAGTCGGTCCACGAGGGCATTCTGGTGTCCGGAACGGCCGACGCGGAGTATGCCGGGGTGTGCGGGCGATGCCTCATCGACATCACCCGGCCGGTCGAAGTCGAGTTCCAGGAGCTTTTCGCGTATCCTGGTGAGGAAGAAACTGACTTCGAGGTTCAAGACAACCACGTGGATCTTGAAACTCTCGTCAGGGATGCGGCCGTATTGTCGCTTCCATTTCAGCCGGTGTGTCAGCCGGATTGCCCGGGTCTCGACCCGAAAACGGGTGAACGACTGGCCGAGAGCACCGGAACGGAGCAGGCGGCTCCCATCGATCCTCGATGGAGTGCGCTCCAACAGATCACAGACCAGGACGGCGCGGAAGAATCTCGTGCCGCCGAGAAAGAAGAGAGCTAGTCATGGCTGGTAACCCCCCGAAGCGCAAGGTCTCCCGTTCGAACACCCGCTCGCGTCGCGCGCAGTGGAAGGCGGCGCCCATCGCGCTCGTCAAGACCATCGAGAACGGCCAGGTCGTCTACAGCCGTCCCCACCAGGCGAAGGTCGTCACCGACTCGCAGGGCACCGAGCTCTACATGGAGTACAAGGGCCGCAAGGTCGCCGACGTCTGAGTCGCGAACGATCGTGACGGAGGTCCCCGGGGGGACGAGGCCTCTCCCAGATAAGCTCCGCGTCGACATCGACGCGGAGCTTCTGGAGTTGGCCCTCACCCACCGCTCGTATGCGTACGAGCACGGGGGCATTCCGCACAACGAGCGCTTGGAGTTCCTCGGCGACTCGGTGCTCGGCCAGGCCGTCACCGTGATGCTGTTCACCACGCACCCCGAGCTGGACGAAGGCGAGCTGGCGAAGCGGCGCGCGAGTGTCGTGTCGACGGTGGCCCTCGCCGAAGTCGCTCGTGGCATCGATCTGGGCAGTCATCTGCTGCTCGGTCGCGGCGAAGAGCAGACCGGCGGTCGGGACAAGGATTCGATCCTCGCCGACACGATGGAAGCCGTCATCGGTGCCACCTATCTGTCAGCTGGACCTGAATCCGCGACGGAACTCGTGCTGCGTCTGACCGAGCCGCTGCTCGCCGACCCCGAACGCTACGGCGCCGCGATGGATCCGAAGACCAGCCTTCAGGAGCTCGCGGCGCGGTCCGGAGCGACGCCGCCGCAGTACTCGGTCGAGGCCAGCGGCCCGGATCACGATCGCCGCTTCACGGCCACCGTCGCGGTCGGCGACGTGCGAATGACCGGCACCGGAAGCAGCAAGAAGACCGCCGAGATGGCGGCCGCGCTGAGCGCCTGGCGCACGCTGAGCGAGCGTGCCTGAGCTTCCCGAGGTCGAGGTGGTCCGCGCGGGTCTCGCGCCCGCGGCTGTCGGGTCGCTGATCACGGCAGTCAGCGTGTTCGACGAACGGGCACTCACCCGGCATCCGGCAGGCGTCGTCGACTTCGTCAACCGGCTCGAAGGCCGCCGTTTCACTGCGGCATCTCGTCGGGGCAAGTTCCTCTGGCTTCCGCTGGACGATGACGAGTCCGCTCTCATCGCGCATCTCGGCATGAGCGGTCAGATGCTGCTGCGGTCGCCGGATGCCGCAGCCGAGCGGCACGAGCGCGTACGGCTGCACCTCGAGCATCCCCAGCACGGCGAGCTCGCGGTCGTCTTCTCGGATCAGCGCACGTTCGGCTCTCTCGCCGTCGACGCCCTGATCACGGACGGTCCGTCGCTGATCCCCACGCAGGTCGGCCACATCGCCCGCGACCCGGTCGACGAGAGCTTCGACGACGAGCGCTTCCGGCGGGCGCTCGCGAGAAAGAACAGCGCCATCAAGCGCGTGCTCCTCGACCAGAGCGTCGTCAGCGGCATCGGCAACATCTACGCGGACGAGGCGCTCTGGGCGGCGCGGATCCACCCCGAGACATTCGCGAGCAGGCTGTCGGGCCCCACGGTCATCCGGCTTCTCGCCGAGGTGCGCGCGGTCCTCGCGAAGGCTCTCGCCGAGGGCGGGACGAGCTTCGATGCGCAGTACGTCAACGTCAACGGGCAGGCCGGATACTTCGCGCACTCGCTCAACGCCTACGGGCGCGGTGGCCAGCCCTGCCCGCGATGCGGATCGCCGATCCGCCGGGCCGCCTTCATGAACCGCTCGTCGCACTTCTGCCCGGCCTGCCAGCGAAAGCGCTGAGTAGCGAAGCCGGCATTCTTAGGCCGAGGAGACGTAGGGTTCCGGGCTGACGCGTGAGATACCGACTGATGCATCGGTAAATTAGCCGAGGGCTCAGTCTTCGACGCGAGGTCATCCCGGACAGGCCGTGCTTCTAGCGTAGGTTGCGGATGATCGTGCCCCCCGCACTGCCGCCAGTGAAGGGGTGTGCCGTAAGACCAGTGCGGTGGGTACTTGCGCCCACGCCTGACGATTATGCGGCGCGCTCTTCAGTTGGGCCGGCTGCCTGGACCGCGTGCAGCGCGAAGTCATCTTGGACCTTTAGGACGAGTGCGACCGTCAGTCGAAGCAGCTGCATGTATGCCTTCCGGTGAGCTGCTTCATCCCGCGGGTTGGGATTCGTGCCGTGGAGGTACCTGTTGCGCAGGTCATGTCCGTCGGCGAACTCACTCTTATTGAGGAAGAAGTTGAAGTAGCTCGCCTCGGCCGAGCTGAGCAGAGTCGAACTGAAATCGAGCCACCCGTTTCTGGCTAGATCTTCAGCTGCGGCCTTTTCGAGTTCGTAATGCCCAAAGGGCCCGGTCTCATAGGTGTTGATGTCCCTCAGAACAAGGATCTTCGGCAAAGAGCTGAAGCCGATGATACCGTCGTCGAGCGAAACGAGGCCAGCTGAAACAAGCCAGTCGACTGGCTTTGTTTGATAGTGGTGCAGGTTTTCGTACTTGACTTGGTTACCCAGGATCAACTGCACGAAGCTCCTCGCTTGCAGGTCCTTATTGATGAAGTTGATCATTGACTGATCGCTGAACAGGAGCCGCAGGGCGGTGTCGCACTCTTCACTCGCGCTCTTAACCAGATACTTTCGCTTGACGAGGCTCGGGATTTTCGCCCAGGTTCGCGGCGCAGATGTCATTTCGAGTAACTGCCGGTCGATCTCGCCGTCTTCACAGTAGAGTGCGAACTGCTTGGCGATACTCTCCATCTCCGCGCAGAGGTGGCGGCATCGTTCGAGGAACTTGCTGCTCGCAGTCGAGGGCGCGAAATCAAAGCCACTGACACCGAACACCTCGGGGATGTAGTCGCGAAAGTACCCGGCGATGACATCCTCGACCTCCGTGCCTTCCTCTTGCAGGAAGTCATAGTAGGCCTCGGTGCCGAGGATCGTCAGGCTGTCGCGGTGGCCGTGCATGCCACCACGCGGGTACGTGTCCTTCCCTGTTACTCGGAGCCCTTCCAACACGCCCAGCTGGCTCCTGAACGAAGGAAACGCGAGGAGTCCTCGCTCCTCCGAGTACCCGACTATTGCCGCAAAGTTCGCCAGAATCTGGTCAGGCCCCATGGACGATTTCAGATACTGGCCGCCGAATGTGCGCTGGTAGAGCCGCCTGTCGCCAGTGCGCTCGACTCGATCCTGCCGCGGCTCCTCTTGATCCGGGTCGATGCCCAACGCGTAGCTGGAGCCCCTGACCGTGTTCGATTTGTCGGCGAAGAGGGCCTCGGTGAGCTCGACCAAGCGGCGCTGTGCTGCCAGCCTGACTTTCGGGGTAGTTCCAGTGGCAGCGTTGTCGTGCGCGATCGCGATCGCTTCGATGTAGTTGAGGTGTGGCGATTCGCTGTCAATGTAGCTCTTCAGGATCCGTTGCGAGTCGTCAGGGCTCAGACTCGCAGGCATGAAGTACGTGTCGGACGAGCTCTTGAGCAAGCGACTGCGCACTAGTAGCTCGCCGTATCTAGAGTCTGACAGCAACGTCGCTCGGAGCCGCTTGTCATGCGCGTTCACGAACGACTTGTTTCCGAGCATCGCCCAGAGAGGTACGCCTGCACGAACGAGCGCGTCGAAAAGCCCCTGCCCGCCCACGTTTCTAGCGAGCTTGAACCTGTCGATCAGTTGCAGCAGATCCTGCACGTACTCTCGATCAAAACCGGCCAAGTGCTCGTCGACGTTCGTGTCGTCGATCGTCGCAAAGAATCTGGCGAGCTGTCCACGGATCGTTTGAGCCTGCGACGAGAGGGTCGCGCGCTCCTCGGGGGCGAGAACACTCGGGACAATGTCGTGCCTCTCAAACTCGAGCGCGTTGTGGATCTCAAGGGCGTCGCTGAGAGACACAATCGTTGCCTTCCCCGACTGCGCTCTGAGCAATGCCACCGCCTCCTCGGCGATCACATGGTTGGCGAGGTCGCCCGGACCGTAGAACTTGATCCGATCGCGTGGCGCAGGGTGTTCCATGAGGCGAGAGTACCGCCCGTGTGGGACAAGGGCCTCATTCGTCGTTGGCTCGGGTCTATGGCCTACCGGGGCGGGAGGGCGTTCCAGGCAGCTAGGCCGTTCCGAAAGGCCAAGTAGCGGTGCCAGTAGTCGGACCAGACGAACACCGCGTCGATGCCCTCGAAGCCTCGAAGAGCCGACGACGGAGCTTCAAAGTCATCCGTGAAGAATCGCATCGGCAGCGCTTCGCTTACGACCACGAGGAAGAGTAACCGCTAGGAGACGTCGGCTGTGCGATGCAGCTTATCCAAATGCGGCTGGATGTGCGGACGGCTCAGCCACGATTCCACCACCAACGTGAAGTCGGCCGGCGCTGCGTCCACGAACTCAGCGCTGACCGATTGATAGATGGTGATCCCTGGCGGGAATGGCGATCGCGTCAGGTGGCCGACGTTATCTGCCAGGAACTTAGAGACGTCTGGCTCGTGAGCTAGTACGCTTTCGGGCAAGTCAGCTGGCTCGTTGACTTGCCATTCGTCGCAGAGGGCGACTGCGCGCAGCGCCGCACGCTTGGTGCGCTTGTACGGGAAGCTCGCACTCGCGGCGCGAAAGTTCCAAGATGTCTCCGCTGGCCACCGCCACCCGTCGCGCATGGCCATGCCCTGCCAGGCGCTCGACTGGGGCTCGGTGATCATCGTCACTTCCAGCGCGCCGGCGTTGCCGTTCGCCCATTCCAGCATGAAGTCGACGACACCCTGGCGACCATCGCGATCATGTTCCTCGACGTGAGCTCCAGTGTCGTGGCTGACAAGACGTGCGGCGATCCGCTCCGCGCGTTTCGAGAGATCCGTCACATGACGAAGTATCGCAGCACCGATGTCGGCACAGGAACAGGGCTACTTCGCGCCCGGGAACCGCCGCGTGCCTGCCCTTGCGGGTCAGCCCTTCTTCACCGGAGAGGTGGACCGCTACATCGCCGCGATCCGGAGGGCTCCTCCTAGTGCGGGGTACTTCGCGCACTCGCTCAACGCCTACGGTCGCGGCGGCCAGCCCTGCCCGCGATGCGGATCACCCATCCGCCGCGCCGCCTTCATGAACCGCTCGTCGCACTTCTGCCCGGCCTGCCAGCGCCGCCGCTGACTCGAACCGCCGCTGGTCGCCAGGCTCACGCCGCCTGAAAGGATCCGGCGAGAAGCGGCCGGGTCGCCCACGTGCTCGCCCAGACGACGCCGATCCCGACGGCGATCACGGCGGCGATCGTGAGCAGCGAAACCGGGGCGGTGATCAGCGCGATCCCGACGAGGGGGAAGGCCAGGATGCCGGCGCACAGTGCGGATCCGAGCGCGGTGATGAGCAGTGGCGACATGATGGCGCGTCGCCTCGCCAGGTCGACGGTCTCCAGAGGCACCCCCAGATGGTGGAGGCTGCGATGCAGCTCGCGCTGGTCGAGCACGTCCGACGCCTGATTCACGCCGACGGATGCCGCCACCATGAGGAACGAACCGATGAGGGTGATGAAGAGCCCGGTGCGGATGTCGTTCGCCAGGGCGATGTCGGCTGCGGCGGCATCCTCCGCACTCATCACGTTCAGAAGTGCGACTCCGGTTCCGGCGAATACCGCCATGAAGCTGGCCATCGCGATGCCGCCGACCTGACGCCACGCCGCCTTCGGAGAGTCGAGCACGATGCGGGCCGCGAGCAGCCGCTCCGGCTTGTCGGCTCGGCGCAGCTGACGGGATGCCGACACTTTGAGGACCCACGGGCCGATGACGTTGAGGATGGCCAGGACCGCGCCGAACAAGCCCGCGAGCACGGCGATCGTCGTGAAGAGGTCGCCCACGGAGGGGAAGACCTTGATAAGCACGAAGGCGATCGCGATGACGCCCACAGCGATGACGACGCGGATCCAGTGCACGCTCGATACCGACGTGCGCGTGCGAACCCCGAGGGGCGAGATCACGACGCGTCGGAGACCGATGATCGCACTGGCCGCGGCGAGAAGGAGCACGCCGGCCACCACGGCGAGGATGTGCAGTGGGGACAGCACGACGGCACTGAACCCGAGGGCAGCGCCGCGGAACGGGATCAGGCCGACCAGCGGGCTGATCGCCACGTGTCCCAGCACGCCGACCAGCGCTCCCGCCCCGGCGACGAGCACCGACTCGGCGACCGTCGCCACAGTGACGCCAGCGGGGGACACGCCCAGAAGCCGGAGGGTGGAGAGTCGTTCGTCACGCCGGCGGGCGGAGAGGCGCGCGGCCGCACCGCCGAGCGACATCAGCGGAACCACGAGCAGTACCAGAGCGATCGCCGCGAGAGCCTGGTAGATCGGAGCTTCCGGATCCGTCCATCCCCAGAACGACTGCGCACCGCCGATGACGGTGAGCACGAGGGCGGTGACGACGCCGAAGGCGACTATCGGGAGCGCGAGGACGCTGTTCTGTCCCGGAGCAGGACGGAGAAGCAGGGCGAGCACGTTCGCGTTCATGCCGCGACCGCCGTCGAGACGATGCGTCCGTCGCGCACCGCGATCGTCCGGGTGCAGCGTGCGGCCACCTCGGGGTCATGCGTCACCACGACGAGCGTTCTGCCCTGGCCGGTCGTCGACCAGAGGAGGGCGTCCATAACCTCGCCCGATGTGCGCGAATCCAAAGCCCCGGTCGGTTCATCGGCGAAGACGAGCTCCGCCCCCGTCACCTGAGCTCGCGCGATCGCGACGCGCTGCGCCTGACCGCCGGAGAGCTCGCCGATGCGTCGGTCCTCCATGCCGGCGAGGCCGAGCGACGCCAGCCATGCCGCCGCATGCTGGACGGCATCCTGGCGTCGGATCCCGTTGATCATCGAGGCGAGCGCGACGTTCTCCACGGCGGTCAGCTCCGGGATCAGCAGCCCCTGCTGGAAGACGAAACCGAATCGTTCACGACGCAGCCGGGAGCGGACAGATTCGCTCAGCGTGGTGACCTCGACGGGGGCTGCCTCTGCGGGACGGAAAGTCACGGCGCCGGAGTCAGGGGCGATGATGCCCGCCAGGACATGCAGCAGCGTCGTCTTGCCCGACCCCGATGCCCCCATGATGGCGACGGACTCGCCACGATGGATCATGAGGTCGACGCCGGCGAGGGCACGGGTGGGGCCGAAGTTCTTGGTGAGAGCGCGGGCTTCGATCACGGGAATGTTCATGTTTCCAGCGTCGTCGTCCGCTGCGCCGCCGTCGTCGGCCGGGCGGATGAGGATGCGGGTCCGATGTCATCCGCGAGAATGACATCGGATCCGCATCGACGAGTCAGATCTTCTTCTGCCACGCACCCGCGTAGGACACCGGCACGAATCCGATCGCCTCGTTGATGCTCAGCATCGGCCGGTTCTCCTCCGCGTTGAACGTGGAGACGACGGGCGAAGACGGCATCAGCTCTCGCCAGCGGAGCAGGTTCGCGCATTTGACGATCATGCCCAGCCGGTGTCCGCGGTGCTCCTTCGAGACGAGGGTTCCGAACTGGTGCGTGACGCTCGACCGATCAGCCGATATGAGCAGCTCGTTGTATGCGACCAGATCGCCGCTCGGCATGTGCTCGACCGCGACGACCGAGACTGCCTGTCCCGCACCGGTGAGCTGTGCCTCGCGGCGCACGACACGATCGGCATCCCATTCCTCGGCGACGAAGTCCATGTCGCCGCTCGGGGCGTCCGTCGACAGTCGGGCCAGCACCCGCGCGAAGCCGTCGCGGAGCTCCGGCGGCGTGGGCAGCATCCATTCGACGATCCGGTAGTCTTCGCCGGCGAAGAACTGCGCGTCGGCCAAGGCGAGGCGCAGCGGCGCGAGGTCGGCTTGCAGGTCGAACTCGCTGTTGCGCTCGACCTGCTCCAGAGTGAAGCCGTGAGCTTCGAGAAGATCGCTCAGCTCGATCGCCGGGATGCGGCCCCAACCCGTGCGCGGAACGAGCATCCGCTCGTTCTCCTCGGGCCGGTGCAGCGACCAGACCTGCAGAACGCGACGCCCCTGGGCACGAGCTTCGTCCTCCGCTCGCGAGAGCAGCGCGTCCTCAACGCCGTGCCCCCAATGCTCGGCGGGGACGAGCAGGTCGATCTCGGCGGCATGCGCTTCGGCCTCCTGCGCGAACGCCGCGGTGACCATGCCGACGATCCTTCCATCGACGCGGGCGACGAACCCGGTCTGGAGTGTGTCAGTGCTGTCGTGCCAGGCGGGCAGCATCTGCGCGGCATCCGGAGCGAGATCGGGCAATCCGACGGCCTCGTCGCAGATGCGCCGGTTGAGGTCGCCGTAGGCCAGGAACTCCGCGGCGTCGGCGTCGTCGAGCGAGCGCGGGACGGTGAGCGGGCTGATCGTCAGTGTGGCGGTGTTCATGACAGTTCTTTCTTCCATGCGCCTTCATACGCGGTGGGGGTGAAGCCCATGGCCTCGTTGATGGAGAGCATCGGCCGGTTCTCCTCGGCGTTGTAGGTGATCACGCTCGGCGACCGAGGGGCGATCTCGGGCCACGCGAGTAGGGCGGCGCACTTCACCAGTTGGCCCAGCCGATGGCCACGATGCTCGCGCAGCACGAGGGTGTCCTCCTGATGCGTGACTTCTTCCGGGTCCGGGCCGATCGCGAGTTCGGAGAACGCGCACAGATCTCCCGTGGCGATGTGCTCGGCAGCGGTCACGAGCATCGTCCGGCCCATCTCGGCCAGACGCTGCTCGCTCTCGGCCAGGCGAGCGACGTCCCATTTCTCCTCGTCGGTCTCGAGTCCCGCGGCGGGTGCATCGGTGGACATGCGCGATTTCATCCACGCGTAGCCCGGCGCACGATCGGCGGGAGTCGGTAGCTTCCATTGAACGATGCGGTAATCGGCCGACGCCCTGCGCGCCTCGGCGAGCAGCTCTTCCGCACGCATCCGTGCGTCGGGCGTTAGCTCGAGATGACTCACGCGATAGACCTGTTCGAGAGCGAACCCGTGCCGCAGCAGAAAACGCGCGACGTGATCCCGCGGGACGCTGCCGAAGCCTGTCGGCGCGTCGATACGCGGCCCGTCGCTCTGCGGCTGCTCGAGCCACTCCTGGAGGACCGAGCGTCCGTGCTCCCGCGCGACGGCCTCGAGGTGGGGGAGCACGGCGCTCCCGATGCCGCGTCCCCACACCTCACGGAGCAGCTCGATCGAGACGATGGCGACGCGCGAGCCTTCCTCCTGCGGGATGTTCACGATCGCGCGACCGATGATCTCGTCGCCGAGGCGCACAGCCCAGACGACCGTCGTGCGATCGGGACGCGACCGCAGCACGGGGAGCAGAGCCTCGGGTGTGAGGTCGTCTTCGTTTCGGCCGGTGATCTGTTGATAGACGAGGTTGCGGACGCGGGCGAGCTCTCGGAACTCGCCCGCGTCCGCTGCATCCGCCCGTGCGGGGAGCACGAGCGGATGCAGGGTCGCGCCTGCGGTGAGCGGGATGGTCGCCATGATGAGATCTCCGTTCAGCGCATGCCGCGCTGCAGGTCGTAGGTCAGCAGCGCGTACGATTCCGCCGGGGAGCGGTTGCGCTCCCCGAGCAGCAGCGATTCGGCGGGTGCGATGTACAGGTTCCGGCGTTCGCGCTGAGGACGCTGTGCTCTCTGGAACAGCCAGAGGCCGATCTTGAGAGAGAGACGATCGGCGAGACGGAGCCTGCGCAGTTCGTCGGGGCGGGGGATGTGGAGGACCTGCTGGTCCTCGATATCGGGCGGGTGGGCGATGCCGCGATGCAGCGTGGTGTTCACGATGATTCCTTCGAGATGAATGGTGGAGATGGGTGCGGAAGCGCCGTCGCAAGACCGCAGATGCGGCCGGAACGGAGCGGAAGCGGGCCACGAGTGCGACCGCAGAGGACGCGGGCGCCGGGGTGGCAGGAAATCCGTGATCCGGAATCGGATCAGAGGGGGAGCACGGGTGAACCGTCGAGACAAAGGGCCCAAAACGGGCCTGGATTCTCGGCTGCGGTTCTAAGAGAGCGCGCTGGAACGGCTACCGAAGGTTACCGATGGCGCGAGGCGCGGCGCAGAGTGCGCGGGCGCGGCGAGGCCTGTGGCCTGTGCGTTGAGCGTGGTGAACATCATGGGTAACCTCCTTTCGTGTAGCGATCCGGTCGATACCGTAGCGAACGTTCTCGGGTGTCGTCAAGAACACTCACAGGTCATCGGCGTGTCGCCCGGTATGCGGGTTCCGGCGCTGGCCGCGCGGGATCCCGGCCGTGCCCCGGGATTCCGGTAGCGTAGCGGCGTGATTCTCCCCGGACGAGTGGTGCCCGCATGCATCTGAAGAGCCTGACGCTCAAGGGGTTCAAGTCGTTCGCCCAGCCGACCAGCTTCGTGTTCGAGCCCGGCGTGACATGCATCGTCGGCCCGAACGGGTCAGGGAAGTCGAACGTCGTCGACGCACTTGCCTGGGTGATGGGGGAGCAAGGCGCCAAGACGCTGCGCGGCGGCAAGATGGAGGACGTCATCTTCGCGGGCACGTCGACGCGCGGCCCCCTCGGCCGTGCGGAAGTGCAGCTGACGATCGACAACGCCGACGGCGCACTTCCGATCGAGTACGCCGAGGTGACGATCAGCCGGACGCTCTTCCGCAACGGTTCGAGCGAGTACGCGATCAACGGCGACAGCTGCCGGCTCCTCGACGTGCAGGAGCTGTTGAGCGACTCCGGTCTCGGCCGAGAGATGCATGTCATCGTCGGTCAGGGCCGGCTGGACACGGTGCTGCAGGCGTCGCCGGAAGACCGTCGCGGTTTCATCGAAGAGGCAGCCGGAATCCTCAAGCACCGCCGGCGCAAAGAGAAGACTCTCCGCAAGCTCGACGCAATGGAGGCGAACCTCACGCGGCTCAGCGATCTCGCCGGCGAGATCCGACGTCAGCTCAAGCCCCTCGGCCGTCAGGCCGAGATCGCTCGCGAGGCGCAGACCATCGCAGCGGTGGTGCGCGACGCGAAGGCCCGCATCTTCGCCGACGACGTCGTCGCGCTGCGCACGGCTCTCGCCGATCACACCCGCACCGAGCATGAGCGGCACACCGAGCGACTCGTGCTCTCCGATCAGGCCGAGACGGTGCGTGCGAGCATCGCCCGTCTCGAGAAGAACCAGAACTCCGTCGCCGTCGATCAGGCCCGCGGCGTCGCGTTCGGTCTCGAGCAGGTTCAGGAGCGGATGCGCGGTCTCTTCACGCTGGCGAATCAACGCCTGGCCCTCCTGGGGTCCGAGGAAGACGATGCCGCAGTCACCGCGGTGACTGTGACGCAGGACACCATTGACGAGGCGAAGCAGGAGATCGATCTGATCTCCGCTGGACTCGGCGACGCGCAGGATGCTGCGGTGGCAGCGAGCCGCGAGGTGATGCAGGCGCGGGCCGAGCTCGACACGCTCGACGTCGACATCGCCGAGCAGAGCGCCTTGGTCTCGGAGTACGACATGCGGCTCTCGACGCTGCGCGGAACCGCGGATGCCGCGGCTTCGGCCCTCGCGGCTGTGCGGGGAGCCGTCCTCCGCCAGGAGAACGCTTTGGAGGCCGCGAACGAGCGGCGTCGAGAGGCGACGGAGGCCCTCGACGCGATCGACGACGCGGAAGCCCCGGAGGGGACCGCTGCCGAGCACTCGGCGGCGTACGACAGTGCGCAGCGGGCGTCGTCGACCGCCGAGGCCGAGCGCGAGGCGCTCCGTGAGCGGCTGCATGCCGCGGAGCGCGAGGCCGACTCGCTCACCGCGAAGGCTGGGGCGTTGAGCAGTGCGCTGGCGCTTTCCGGCGGTGCTGCGGAGATCGTCAAAGCCGGTGGGCCAGGCGTACGCGGCCTCGTCGGAGACGCCGTGCAGGTGCGCTCCGGTTTCGAGGCGGCGATCGCCGCAGTGCTCGGTCCGCTCGCGGAAGGCGTGCTCATCGACACCGGCGCGGATGCCTTCACGCTGGCCGCCGAAGCAGCGGAGCAGCGACGCGGGGTCGTCGACTTCGTCGTGGCGGATGCCCTGCGCCCGGCCGTCGACCTCCCGGTCGTCGACGGCGTCACCCCGGCCATCGAGACGGTCACGGCGCCGGATGGCATCCTCGGCATCCTCTCGCACGTGCTCATCGCGGCGGACCTCGAGGCGGCGCGCGCCGCGCGTGCGGCCCTGGACGCCCTCGGCGACACCACCACGACCCTCGTCACGATCGGTGGCGACGTGATCACCGCGCAGACGCTGCGCACCGGCTCCGGCGGCGAGCGATCCCGTCTGGAACTGGCGGCGGAACGCGATGCGGCGCGAGAACGGCTCGCCGAGATCCAGGTCGTCGTCGATTCGTTGCGTGAAGCGCGTGAGGAGGCGAACGAGACGGTCGAGACATCGCGACGTCACGCGAAGGACGCTCTCCGTGCCCTGCGCGAGCACGATGCGGCACTCGCGAGTCGTGCAGAGCAGGTGAACCGCATCACCGTGCGGCATGAATCCGCCGTCGCGGAATGCGAACGGCTGGAGACCGGTCTCGCTCAGGCGCAGGCTGCGGTCGCGGATGCCGAGGCCAAGGCGCAAGCCACGAAAGATGCGGTCGAGGCGGCGATCGCCGCCCCGCGCCCCGTGCTCGACGCGACGGCACGCGACGGTCTGCTCGAAGCGCTCGAAGCGGCGCGAGAGGACGAAGTGCGCGCCCGGCTCGAGATCGAGACGCTCCGGGAGCGTGTCCGAGCCGCCCAGGCGCGGGTGACGACCCTCGAGCGGCAGCGCGAGCAGGAGCGGGATGCCGCAGCCGAGGCGGCCCGAAGAGCGGTTATCCGCCGCGCACAGCGCGAGGCGGCATCCGGTGTCGCAGAAGAGCTGCCGCGTATCCTGGATTCGCTCGACAGGTCCGTCACCGAGGCTCGCCTCGCGCTCGGCGAGGCGGAGGCCGCGCGATCGGCTCAGAACGAGGAGCTGGTCGTTCTGCGGACGCAGGAGACTTCGCTGCGTGAGCGTCTGACTGGCCTCACTGAGAGCGTGCACGGGCTCGAATTGCAGATCCACGAGAAGAAGCTCCACCTCAACAGCCTTCTCGAGCGCGTATCGTCGGAGCTCTCTCTCGATGAAGATATTCTCATTGCGGAATATGGACCTGATCAGCTCGTTCCGCGCGATCCGGGTGCTGAGGGGGTCGACGGTGAACTCGTCGACGACACTGCGATTCCCTACGACCGTCGGATCCAACAGCGACGCCTGGCGGAATCCGAGCGAAAGCTCGCGCAGCTGGGGCGCGTCAATCCGCTCGCCCTCGAAGAGTTCGCCGCTCTCGAGCAGCGCCACGCGTTCCTGACTGAACAGCTGGCCGATCTCACCCAGACCCGCCAGGACCTGCTGACGATCATCGGCGACCTCGACGAGCGGATGCAGACGATCTTCGCCAGCGCCTTCGAAGACACGAGGGAAGCCTTCGGCCAGGTGTTCCCGCTGCTCTTCCCGGGCGGCGTCGGGAGCATCTCGCTGACTGATCCCGACAATATGCTGACGACCGGGATCGAGGTCTCGGTGCGTCCCGTCGGCAAGAAGATCGAGCGGTTGTCGCTGCTCTCCGGAGGCGAGCGGTCGCTCGCGGCTGTCGCGCTCCTGGTGGCGATCTTCAAGGCGCGTCCGAGTCCGTTCTACATCCTCGACGAGGTCGAAGCCGCGCTCGACGACGCCAACCTCGGACGCCTTCTGAGCGTGTTCGAGCAGCTGCGTGAGAGTTCGCAGCTGCTGATCATCACGCACCAGAAGCGCACGATGGAGATCGCCGACGCGCTGTACGGCGTCTCGATGCGTCAGGACGGGGTCTCGGCCGTCGTGGGTCAGCGCGTCGGCGACCGCGCCGCCGCCGCGAGCTGACTCACGACCGCTCGAGGCGTGCCGCGCCCCGTAGGCTGGAGACATGGCGGAGAAGTCCTGGTCTCTCGGTCGCGCGCTGCGCGGCATGTTCGTCAAGCCCACGATCGACGAGACGACCTGGGAGGACCTGGAGACCGCGCTCATCACGGCGGACTTCGGTCCCGACATCAGCGAGCGCGTCGTCGAGGAACTGCGCGAGAAGGTGGAGCGCTTCCGGACGACCGATCCGAAGGACCTGCAGCGGATGCTGCGCGAGACCCTCGAAGAGCACTTCGCGAAGTTCGACACCACGCTGAAGCTCACCGAGCGGCCTGCAGTGGTGCTCGTCGTCGGCGTCAACGGCGTCGGGAAGACCACGACCATCGGGAAGTTCACGAAGTTCCTTCGCGGCTATCAGCGCAGCGTCGTGGTGGGGGCCGCCGACACCTTCCGCGCCGCCGCGGTCGATCAGCTGGCCACCTGGGCGCAGCGTGGGGGAGCGGCCATCGTCCGTCCGCAGCAGGAGGGGCAGGACCCGGCATCCGTCGCCTTCCAGACTGTCGACTACGCGAAGCGAGAAGGCATCGAGATCGCGATCATCGACACGGCCGGCCGACTGCACACCAAGGGCGGCCTGATGGACGAACTCGGGAAGATCCGCCGCGTCATCGAGAAACAGGCGCCGATCAGCGAGGTGCTGCTCGTCCTCGACGCGACCACCGGCCAGAACGGTGTGCTGCAGGCCGAGTCTTTCCTGCAGCACGCCGGGGTCACCGGCCTGGTGCTGACGAAGCTCGACGGCTCCGCCAAGGGCGGCTTCGTGCTCGCGGTTCAGGAGCGCACCGGCATCCCGGTGAAGCTCCTCGGACAGGGCGAGGGCATCGACGATCTGACCGGTTTCACCCCCCATGTGTTCGTCCAGTCGCTCGTCGGTTGAGGACGGGGCTACCGCAGTGAGCACGAGGCTGGTTTCATAGCGTTATGGCGATCGAACACGACTACTTCGGACTCCTCTCGTCAGGACCCGACGGCTCGATCTTCTGGTCGGAGACCGTGGAGCTCGGCGACCAGAGCGTCACCGTGGATCTGACGGCTCCGGACCAGGACGACGTGTCCGCTGACGCGCTCGATATCGCTGCTTCGCTCATCGCGGGCCTGGAGAGCGTCGATGACACCGCGCGCCGCGGCATGCTCTCCGAGGTGGACGATCGCACGAGCGAAGTGACGGAGTACATCCTGCAGCAGCAGGAGACCTACGGCGACGACCTGCCCGATGTGCTCGTCGACGTCTCCGGAGACCCGGCGGTGGACATCATCCGCTCGCTTCGCCTGATGAGCATGACGATCCTCGCTGACGAGCACGGAGGTTCGGAGCCGTTCGCCGTACTGGAGTACGCGCTGGACGACAGTACGACCGACGAGGTGCTGCTGGTGAACCTCGGCTCGGACGGCAGCGTGCAGTCGGTGATGAGCGCCGACTGACCGAGTCGCTCCTGAGCGGTCAGACGGCCTGAGCGAACCCGAGGTCGGCGCTCTCGGCGATGTGCGCGAGATGGGCGGGGATCTCCCGGCCCTTCGAAGCCATCGACTGCGCCCACAGCCGACCGGCCCGGTACGACGAGCGCACGAGCGGACCGGCGAGCACGCCGAGGAAGCCGATGCGCTCGGCCTCTTCCTTGAACTCGACGAACTCGGCCGGCTTGACCCAGCGCGAGACCGGAAGGTGGCGCGGCGTCGGCCGGAGGTACTGGGTGATGGTGATGATGTCGCAGCCTGCGTCGTGCAGATCCTGCAGCGCCTGGATCACCTCTTCGGGCTCTTCGCCCATGCCGAGGATGAGGTTGGACTTGGTGATGAGACCCGCATTGCGGCCCTGCGTGAGCACGTCAAGCGAGCGCTCGTAGCGGAACGCCGGACGGATCCGCTTGAAGATGCGCGGCACGGTCTCGACGTTGTGGGCGAAGACCTCGGGACGCGCGTCGAAGATCTGGCCGAGGAATGCCGGATCGGCGTTGTGCTCGTTCGCGAGCAGCTCGACGCCGGTGTTCGGGTTGAGCTCGTGGATCTTGCGGACAGTCTCGGCGTTGAGCCAGGCCCCCGTGTCAGGCAGATCGTCGCGCGCGACGCTCGTCACCGTGGCGTACCGGAGCCCCATCTTCTGCACGCTCTCTGCGACGCGTCGCGGCTCATCGGTGTCGTAGGCGTCGGGTTTGCCGGTGTCGATCTGGCAGAAGTCGCAGCGGCGGGTGCACTGCGAGCCGCCGATGAGGAACGTCGCCTCGCGATCCTCCCAGCACTCGTAGATGTTCGGGCACCCGGCCTCCTGGCACACCGTGTGCAGGTCTTCGCTCTTCACGAGCGAGTGGAGTGCGGTGTACTCGGGCCCCATCTTCGCCTTCGTCTTTATCCACTCGGGCTTGCGCTCGATGGGCGTCTCGGCGTTGCGGATCTCGAGGCGGAGAAGCTTTCGCCCCTCGGGTGCGGCGGTCATGCGCGTGCTCCTGCGAAGTCGGTTCCTGCGTAGTCGGTGGTGAAAGCGGTGATCACGGACTCGACGATGTCCGCGGGAGTGATGGTCTCGCCCACCACTTCGCTCACGGTGGTGACCCCGGCGTCGGTGATGCCGCACGGGATGATGTCGCGGAAGCCGGCGAGTGAGTTGTCGCAGTTGATCGCGAACCCGTGCATCGTCACGCCCTGCTGGACGCGGACACCGATGGCAGCCACTTTGTCTTCGGAGAGCGGACGCCGCACCCACACGCCGCTCCGACCGTCGACCCGGTATCCGTCGACGCCGAACGGCCGCAGTACATCGATCAGCAGACGTTCGAGCCGCCGGACATGCGCGACGACATCCATCGGCTCCGGGAGTCGCACGATCGGGTAGCCGACGAGCTGCCCCGGCCCATGCCAGGTGATCTTGCCCCCGCGGTCGACGTCGACCACCGGTGTGCCGTCCTGCGGACGCTCCTGGGGCTCGGTGCGTTTGCCTGCCGTGTACACGGCCTCGTGCTCCAAGAGGATGAGGGTGTCGGGACGGGTGGCGTCGACGACATCGGCGTGGACGCGACGCTGCAGATCCCAGCCGTCGGTGTATGGAACGGGATTCGGTGCGAATCCGGGAGTGAGGATGTCGAGCATGCTCGTGACCCACCTTCGTGAGGTAATTGGATGCGGTGTAACAATACTCCTCATGCGCGATCGTGGGGTCGCCGCGCCGAGGCTCGCGGTACCGTGAGAGACATGAAGTCCACCGGTCGGGCAGGTCGTCCCAAGGCGTCGTCACGGGAGACGCTGGCGGAAGCAGCATGCGAGCTCTTCCTCGAGCGCGGCTACGACAAGACCTCCGTCGCCGACATCACGCAGCGCGCCGGCGTGAGCCGCTCGAGCTTCTTCAACTACTTCACGTCCAAGAGCGACGTGCTGTGGTCGGGCGTGGACGAGCGAATCGGCCACGCCATCGCCGCACTCGAGAACCTCGGGGCGGGGGCAGACGGTGACGCCGTGCGCGGGATCCTGCTTCTGGTCGTGCGGGACTTTGCACCGGATCCACTGGCTCTGGCTCTCCGCAATTCCGCAGCCATGGGCCTGCAGGACGAGCTGGTACGCGACACGGGGCTGCGCCTCGCGCGCCTCTCGGCTGCCGTTTCCAGCGCGGCACATGCATCGGGAGTGGACGTCATCCGGGCCGACATCGTGGGCGCGGCCTACGCGGCCGCCGTCCTGTCATCCCTGCGTGTCTGGGCGGAACACGGCGCCGGGCGTGGCACACCAGAGGCCGTGCTGCTCGACGCCCTCGGGACCATTCACGATCTTCCCTGGGCTGTCTGAGCGCCCCGCGGACGAAGCGGGCGTCGCCGGACACGTCCTGAGTGAACCCACCCCCGAGGAGGAACTCATGAACAGGGATCAGCTCGACGAACTGCTGGACGCGTCGGCACCGGCCGCTCACTCGCTCGAGGCGAGAGAGGTGCGCGCCATGGTCGCTGAGGCGCACGCGCAGTCGACCGTTCCGAAGCGCCGGCGACGAGTCGCACTCCTCTCGGGTGCGTTGGCGGTACTGCTCGCAGGCGGTGCGGGGGTGGCGACGGCCGCCGGGGACTGGCTCTGGAGCGACGGCCTGGAGAACCCCGATCGCAGCTACACCTACACCTCGCCGACCTGGGGTCAGTGCGAGATCCGGTTCAGCGGCCTCGACACCCACAGCATCTTCACGCAGGCGAACGTGGATGCGATCGTCGACGAGTGGTTCGCGACGACCGATGTGGAAACTGCCGCGGCGCCGTTCGTCGACGAGCACTTGGCGGTGGTGGAGGAGTCGCAGGAGGCCGACCCGGAGGTGCAGAACGACCCGCGTGCTGCGGATCTGGCCGCCTGGACGGCGCACGAGCAGGCGCTGAGTGAGGCGCTCTACATCGAGCTGGGAGAGCACGGCTTCGACTCCGGCAACCTCGCGGGATCGGAGGCGCACAGCCAAGTGCACTGCGACGGGGAGGACTGGGGCGGCGAAGGCGGAACGCCGTGAGCCGTTCTGAGGAGCCGCTCAGTCGAGCGCTGGTGCAGTGCAGCGCCGACATCCTGAACTATCTCGCTCGACGGGTCGGACATGACGACGCTCCCGATCTGCTCGGCGAGACGATGGTCGTCGCCTGGCGTCGCGTCCGCGAGCTTCCGGACGACCCCGAACGCGCGCGGATGTGGCTCTTCGGCATCGCCCGCGGGACCCTGCAGAACCATGCGAGAGGCGAGCGCCGCCGGTGGGCACTGGCCGATCGCATCCGCGTGCATGCGGACACGGATGCGTCGGCGCCCGCTTCGGATGCCGGAGCAGAAGTACGCGATGCCATCGCTCGCCTCGATCCCGACCTCGCCGAACTCGTGCGTCTGGTGCATTGGGACGGCTTCTCGCTGGCGGATGCCGCCGAGCTGCTCGGTATTCCCGCCTCCACGGCGAGGGGCCGGTACCAGCGGGCGAAGAGCGACCTCCGTGCCGCGCTGAGCATGGAGGCTCCGCTCGCGTAGAATCGACAGCACCATGGCTACCTTTGGCACGCTCTCCGATCGGCTCACCGAGACCTTCCGCAACCTTCGTACGAAGGGGAAGCTCACTGCGGCCGACGTCGACGGCACGGTGCGCGAGATTCGTCGCGCACTGCTCGACGCCGACGTCGCACTCGTCGTGGTGAAGGACTTCACCGCCAAGGTTCGGGAGCGCGCTCTCGGCGACGAGGTCAGCAAGGCCCTCAACCCGGCGCAGCAGGTCGTGCAGATCGTCAACGAGGAGCTCGTGCAGATCCTCGGTGGCGAGCAGCGTCGTCTGCAGTTCGCGAAGACCGCGCCGACGGTGATCATGCTCGCCGGTCTCCAGGGTTCCGGTAAGACGACCTTCGCGGGCAAGCTCGCCAAACAGCTCGAGGGCGAGGGGCACACGCCGCTGCTCGTCGCCGCCGACCTGCAGCGCCCGAACGCCGTCAACCAGCTCCAGGTCGTCGCCCAACAGGCCGGTGCCGCGGTCTACGCGCCCGAGCCGGGCAACGGCACGGGCGACCCTGTCAAGGTGTCACGCGACGGTGTCGAGCACGCCCGTCGCCAGCAGCACGATGTCGTCATCATCGACACCGCGGGCCGCCTCGGTGTCGATGCCGAACTCATGAAGCAGGCTGCGGACATCCGCAAGGCGGTGAACCCCGACGAGGTCCTGTTCGTCATCGACGCGATGATCGGTCAGGATGCCGTGAACACGGCGAAGGCGTTCCAGGAGGGCGTCGACTTCACCGGCGTCGTGTTGTCGAAGCTCGACGGCGATGCCCGCGGTGGCGCGGCGCTCTCGGTGGCGTCCGTGACGGGGCGTCCGATCATCTTCGCCTCGACCGGCGAGCGACTCGAGGATCTCGAGCCGTTCCACCCCGATCGCATGGCGAGCCGTATCCTCGACCTCGGCGACATCCTCACTCTCATCGAGCAGGCCCAGCAGGCCTTCGATGAGGAAGAGGCCACCAAGATGGCCGAAAAGCTCGCCAACGAGGCGTTCACCCTCGAGGACTTCCTTGACCAGCTTCAGCAGATGAAGAAGATGGGTTCGATGAAGAAGATGCTCGGGATGCTCCCGGGCATGGGTCAGATGAAGCAGCAGCTCGAGGACTTCGACGAGCGCGAGATCGACCGCACTGAGGCGATCATCCGATCGATGACTCCGGGGGAGCGGCGCAACCCGAAGGTGCTCAACGGCTCTCGTCGCCTGCGCATCGCCCGCGGATCCGGCATGACCGTCACCGACGTCAACCAGCTCGTCCAGCGTTTCGAGCAGGCCGCGAAGATGATGAAGACCGTGGCCCGTGGCGGAACGCCGAACATCCCGGGCATGGGTGCTGTGCCCGGCATGGGCCGCCCCGGCGCCTCCTCGAAGCGTGGCAAGAAGGGCAAGTCGTCCGGCGGCTCGCGGTCAGGCAACCCGGCCAAGCGCGCGGCCGAGAACGCCGGCATCGCCTCGACGACGGCACCGACGGGCTCGGGCTTCGGTCTCGGCGGCGGCGGCGCGGCTCAGGCTCCCAGCGAAGCCGATCTCGCCGAGATCCAGAAGCTGTTCGGCAAGGGCTGAGTCGCTCTCAGCGCTGCACGGGCAGGGCCGCTGTGGGCTCGACCGGCCGGACAGTGGAGCGTGCCTGCCGAGCGAACACCTGCCCGAGTACGAGTGCCGCGAGCGTGATGGCGAACCCGACGGCCTGCACGGGCGTGAAGGCTTCTCCGGCGACGAGGGTGCCCAGAACCGTCGCGACGATGGGCGAGAGCAGTGCGAGCAGGCCGGGAGCGATCACCGGCAGCTGCTGGATGCCGCGGAACCAGAGGGTGTACGCCACGATCCCTCCGGCTGTCCCGAGCCACACGTAGCCGAGGACAGCCCCGCCGTCGATCGCCGCCGGGACCCCCTCGACGATCAGCGTGACCGGCAGGAGAAGAAGCCCTCCGGTTGTGAGCTGCCAACCGGCGTACGCAATCGGACCGACGCCGCTCGGGCGGCCCCAGCGTTTGGTCAGAATCATGCCGAAGCCGGTGGCGGAGACGCCGCCGAGAGCGGCCAGGATGCCCCAGAAGTCGAGTTCTGCGGCAGGGCCGAGCACCACCAGGGCCACTCCACCGGCACCTGCCACAGCCGCAGCAGCCGTCGTCGGCCGAATCCGCTCCTGAAGGACCAGGGCGCCGAGCGCCAGCACGATCAACGGCTGCGCGCCGGCCACCGCGGCGGCGACGCCCCCGGGGAGCCTCTCCGCTGCGAGGAACAGCAAGGGGAAGAACGCTCCGATATTGAGTGCTCCCAGAGCGAACGCCTTCCACCACCACGCCCCGTGGGGGAGCCGCCGACTGATCACCAGGGCGAGGAGTCCGGCAGGGAGAGAGCGGAGAAGCCCGGCGAACAGCGGATGGCCGGCCGGCAGGAGTTCGGTCGTGATGAGGTACGTCGTTCCCCAGGCGATGGGCGCGAGTGCCGTGAGGAGGAGGACGGTCAGTCGATTCATTCCTTCAGCCTGCTCGTGGTCGACTAATGAGTCCAACACATGCTTGTCACCGCAGACATGAACGGTGATCATGGATGTATGGAGCTTCAGCAGCTGCGCTACGTCGTCGAGGTCGCGGGAACGTCGAGCTTCACCCGCGCGGCCGAGCGTTGCTTCGTCACGCAGTCGGCCCTGAGCCACCAGATAGCCGCGCTCGAGCGCGAGATCGGTCAGCGCTTGTTCGTGCGTTCCAGCCGCAGCGTTCGACTCACTGAGGCGGGCGAGGCGTTCCTCCCGCATGCCAAGACGGCGCTTGTCGCCGCCGAGCAGGCGAAGGAGGATGCCGTGGCCGCGGGCGGCGACGTCGTCGGAACACTCAGGCTCGGAGTCATCCCGACCGTGACCGCCGTCGATCTGCCCCAGATCCTCGTCGACTATCACGCGGCGCATCCGTTCGCCCGCGTCGAGCTGCAGGTCGGCAACAGTGACGCATTGATGGCAGCGGTCCGAGGTGGCGAGCTGGATATCGCACTCGTCGGCCTTCGAGAAGAGGTGTCTCCGACCGGCGTCGCGTCGCGAGTGCTCTCGACGGACTCTCTGGTGGCCGTGCTGCCTCCGCAGAATGCTCTCGCCGGCGCAGCATCCCTCGATCTCGGTGATCTCGCGGGAATGACATTCGCCGACTTCCCCGCCGGATCATCGGGTCGTGCGCAGAGCGATGTCGCGTTCGCGGCGGCGGGAGTGAAACGCGATGTCGCGTTCGAGGCGGATTCGGCCGAGTTGATCCTCGGTCTCGTCGCCGCCGGTCTCGCCGTCACACTCCTGGCCCCGGGCGTGGTCACCCGATCGAACGCCGCGGTGGTCGCGATAGAGGTCCGGAACGGCCCTTCCCGAAGCGAATACGTCGTATGGGACGCCGCTGCGCCGCGCAGTGTCGCCCGGGCGTTCCTCACGGTCCTGACAGGCCACGAAGGTCCTTGACCGCATGTTCGCCGATATTCTGCGTCACTACGGATCGCTCGACTGCGCTGCGGTACCGTGACGGCTGCGAGTTCGGGCCGAAGAGATACTCCGGCTGACGATCGCTGAGAGAGAGTTTCGCGTGGGACTTCTGAACTTCGGCAAGAAGAAGGCGGCCGTTCAGTTCGATCCGGACCTCGAGGGTCTGACGTCGGACGAGGCGGCTCTCCTCCGCCGTCTTTTCGCCGAACTCTGGCCCGCTGCCGAAGGCACGATCACTGTATTCGGCGACTACGCGGAGAGCTCTTCCGGCGGGCAGTTCGGGCTCTACAACCTCTCGCGAGCCGTCAAGCTTGAGCCGGAGCAGAACTGGCCGCAGGTTGTGGAGCGCCATATCTCGGGGGTGCTCAGTCGCAGTTCGGAGCCGAAAGACGACGACCTCTCCGATGATGAGATCGTGTCGCTCGTGAAGGCCCGGCTCATCCCGAGCGCGTACCTGCCCGAGAGTCACCGCGGTCAGTTCGACTACCGCCGCGTGATCGTGAACGACCTCGAGGCCATTCTCATGCTCGATTTCCCCGAGGCTGTGAATACCGTGCCCGATGCGATCGTCAGCCGATTCGATGCGGATCTGCTGTGGCAGACCGCGATCGGCGCAGTGTCCGCAGAGCCGCTCGCAGAGATGCAGACACTGGATGCCGGGGGAGGACCGTTCCACCTCATCTCGTCGGATTCGATGTTCACCGCGAGTCGGGCACTCGACATCCCTAGTCTCCTCGCCTCGACCGGCAGCGGTTCCGCACCGCACGGCGTGCTGTTCGCGGTGCCGTCGCGTCATCATCTTGCATTCCACGTGATCGAGAGCCCGGCTGCGATCCAGGTGGTGCAGGGCATGTTCCAGGTCGCCCAGACGGCCTTCGGCCAGGGCGTCGGTGAGATCTCGCCGCACGTCTTCTACTGGGGCTCCTCGGGGTACGAGCAGGTCACCTCGATCGGCGAGAACGACGCAGTGAACATCGACGGCACGGGAGCATTCTTCGGGGCGATCAACGGGTTCTGAACGCTCGCGCAGGGACGAAGAAAGGCGGGCCGGGAGTATGATCCTCCGGGCCCGCCTCAACTATCGTGCGATCACTTCACGTCTTCGTCGACCCAGTCCATCGACTTCGTGACGGCCTTGCGCCACAGTCGCAGCTGACGGTCGCGCTCACCGGCTTCCATCGACGGCTCCCAGCGCTTGTCCTCCTGCCAGTTGGCGGACAGATCGTCGAGACCGTTCCAGAAGCCCACCGCGAGGCCCGCGGCATACGCCGCGCCCAGTGCCGTCGTCTCCGCGACGACCGGGCGAACCACGGGAACACCCAGCACGTCGGCCTGGAACTGCATGAGCGCGTCGTTCGCGACCATGCCGCCGTCGACCTTCAGCTCGGTGAGGTCGACCCCGGCGTCGGCGTTGACCGCGTCGAGCACATCGCGCGTCTGGAACGCGACGGCCTCGAGTGCCGCGCGAGCGATGTGGTTCTTGTTCGCGTAGCGGGTGAGTCCGACGATCGCGCCGCGAGCGTCCGGACGCCAGTACGGCGCGAACAGGCCGGAGAACGCGGGCACGATGTACACGCCGCCGTTGTCCTCGACCTGCTCGGCCAGCTTCTCGACCTCAGGGGCCGAGGAGATGATGCCGAGCTGGTCGCGCAGCCACTGGATCAGCGATCCGGTGACGGCGATCGAACCTTCGAGCGCATAGTGCGTCGGGCCGTCGCCGAGCTTGTAGCCGACGGTGGTGAGCAGCCCGTTCTTCGAGTGGACGATCTCCTCGCCCGTGTTGAAGATCAGGAAGCAGCCCGTGCCGTAGGTGTTCTTGCTCTCACCGGTCTGGAATGCCGCCTGGCCGAACGTCGCCGCCTGCTGGTCGCCCAGGATGCCGGCGATCGGGGTCTCGCGCAGCAGCGACGAGTCCTCTGCGTTGCCGTAGACCTCGGACGAGGAACGGATCTCGGGCATCATCGAGCGCGGCACGCCGAACACCTCGAGGATGTCGTCGCGCCACTCGAGCGTCTCCAGGTCCATGAACATCGTGCGCGAGGCGTTGGTGACGTCGGTCGCATGCACGCCGCCGTCGACGCCGCCGGTGAGGTTCCAGAGGACCCAGCTGTCGGTGGTGCCGAAGGCAAGGTCTCCGGCTTCCGCCTTCTCGCGGGCGCCTTCGACGTTATCCAGGATCCAGGAGATCTTGGTGCCCGAGAAGTACGTCGCCAGCGGCAGGCCGACGATGTCCTTGAACCGGTCGCCGCCGCCGTCTGCCGAGAGGCGGTCGACGATCTCCTGCGTGCGCGTGTCCTGCCAGACGATGGCGTTGTACACGGGCTTGCCGGACGTTCGGTCCCACACCACCGCGGTCTCGCGCTGGTTGGTGATGCCGATCGCGGCGATGTCGTGACGCGTAAGGTCGGCGCGGCTCAGTGCGAGCCCGATGACCTCTTGGACGTTGCGCCAGATCTCCGCAGCGTCGTGCTCGACCCAGCCGGCCTTCGGCAGGATCTGCTCGTGCTCCTTCTGCCCCGACTCGATGATGCTGCCCTTCTTGTCGAAGATGATGGCACGGCTCGAGGTGGTTCCCTGATCGATGGCGATGATGTAGTCAGCCACTGTGCTTCTCCTTTGAATAGCTTTGCGGATGCGTGGTGCGTCGATCAGCCGGCGAGGCTGAGAAGCGCAGGTGCGGCGAGGGCGGCGAGCACACCACCGATGAGCGGACCGACGACCGGAACCCACGAGTAGGACCAGTCGCTCGAGCCCTTGCCCTTGATGGGCAGGATGGCGTGGGCGATACGCGGGCCGAGGTCACGCGCCGGGTTGATGGCGTATCCGGTCGGTCCACCGAGGGACGCGCCGATCGCGACGACGAGCAGCGCGACAGGAAGGGCCGTGAGCGGTCCGAGGCCTCCGGGTGTGCCGACCTCGATGTCTCCGTAGTCAGCGAACGCGAAGATGACGAACACGAGCACGAAGGTGCCGATGACCTCGGTGACGAGGTTCCAGCCGTAGGAGCGGATGGCGGGACCGGTCGAGAAGACGCCGAGCTTGTTGGCGGCTTCGGGCTCCTCGTCGAAGTGCTGCTTGTACGCGAGCCAGACGAGCACGGCTCCGAGGATGGCTCCGAGCAGCTCCGCACCGGTCGCGGTGAGGAACATCACGAACGAGATCTTTTCGGCGACGAGGAGTCCGATGCCGACGGCGGGGTTGAGGATCGCACCGGAGTACGCGGAGACGAGCACACCGGCGAAGACCGCGAGGCCCCATCCCCAGTTGACCATCAGGAAGCCGCCGCCGAAGCCCTTGTTCTTCGCGAGGGCGACGTTGGCGACCACGCCGCAACCGAGGAGGATCAGCATCGCTGTCCCGACCAGCTCCGACAGGAAGTAGAGACCGAGATTCACATCAGCCATGTCTTCATTGACCTTTCTTGAGTGCCAGGGCCCCTCTGCCCTGACACGTGGGGGGAATCGCCGCGAGGAGGGCGGCGGTCGGAGTTCCCGTCAGCCGCGGGTGCGGGACGAGATGTGAAGTCCGTGTCGTTCGTTCAGCAGCAGACGGGTCTGCTCGAGTTCAGCATCCTGCCTCGAGCGATCCCAACCGAGCATCGACGCCAGCGCGTCGGCGATCTCGTGGAGCACATCCGCATCCGCGTTGCCGATGAACGCGATGCTGGTGCGCCGGAGGATCACGTCTTCGAGGCGGGCGACCATCTCGTTGTCGACCATCCATTCCAGTTCGCGCGTCGAGAGGTCGCCACCGGCGAGCGGCGCGTCGGCGCCCTGCTCGATGTAATCCCATACCTGCGCAGCACGGGTGCCGTAGCGAGCGAGGAGTCGCGCGGCGCGGTCGCCGGCACCGGGAAGGTTCTCCTGAATCCAGATGCGCTTGGCCTTCTCGGTGCGCGGGAAGTCGCGACCGCCGCCGATGGCACGCCCGACGGTCGAGACCGTGCGCGTGCGATCGATGAGTCCGAGCACGATGTCGCTGAGTGACTCGCCGAGCGCGCGGAACGTCGTCCACTTGCCCCCGACCAGGCTAACGAGCGGCACGGCCCCCTTGTCGTCGACCTCGATGCGGTAGTCGCGCGACACGAACCCGGGGGCGGTGTCCTCATGCCGGGGCAGGGGACGGATACCGGAGAACTTGTACACGATCTGGTCGCGGGAGACCGGGACCCTCGGGAACACGTGATCGATCAGTTCGAAGAAGTAGTCGACCTCCTCATCGGTGCACACGGCGACCTCGCTCGGATCGGCGTCGATGTCGGTGGTGCCGACGAGGACGCGTCCCTTGAGCGGGTAGATGAGCACGATGCGGCCGTCGGAGTGCTCGAAGAAGATCTCGCGCCCCTGCGTGGCCTCGAGCAGATCCGGGTGGTCGAGCACGATGTGCGAGCCCTTGGTGCCCCCCATGAAGCGGCTGTCGACGCCCAGGGCGTCATTGGTGAGGTCTGTCCAGGGGCCTGAGGCGTTCACGACCACGTCGGCCTGAATCGAGAACTCCGTGCCGCTCTCGCGATCGTGGAGTACGACCTTGTTGCCGTCGCGGGCAGTGGCCTCGACGTAGTTGAGCGCACGCGCTCCCGGGTGCGCCGCCAGGCCGTCCTGCAGGACGTCGAGGGCAAGGCGCTCCGGGTCGTGCATCGAGGCGTCGTAGTACGTCGCGGTGTACTTGATGTTCGGATCGAGCGAGGGCAGCTCGGCCAGCGACTTCTTGCGGCCGAGGAAGCGGTGGCGGGGGACCATACCGCCGTCGCGGGAGAATGTGTCGTAGATCGTCAGCCCGACCTTGATCAGGAAGGCACCGCGCTCCTGCGGCTTACCGCTCTTGTGCGTGAGGAAACGCAGGGGGGCCGAGAGGATGCCGGAGAACGTCGAGTAGATCGGGATCGTCGTCTGCAGCGGCTTGACGTAGTGCGGCGCGATCTTGAGGAGGCCGTTGCGCTCCTGGACGGATTCGCGGACGAGCCGGAACTCGCCGTTCTCCAGATAGCGGATACCGCCGTGGATCATGTGGCTCGATGCAGCGGACGCGCCGGAGGCGAAGTCTCCGCGTTCGACCAGGAGCACGTCCACTCCCTGGAGAGCCAGGTCTCGGAATGTGGAGATGCCGTTGATCCCGCCGCCGATGACGAGGACGCTGGTGCGGCCGGATTCGCGGATCTCGCGGACCTCGGTCCGCTCCGCCGATGAGTGTGCCGAATCGTTCATTCTCGAACTCTCTTCCTTGCTTGCCCCCAGCATCGACCTCCGCGCCCATCGCGCGCAACCCCACTGCACATATGTGCAAGGATCGGAGGTGAGGAGGATGTCATGGCCGGTCCCGGCGCGCAATCCCGTGACGCGAAGCTGATCGCGGCGCTCACCGCCGCGCAGCTCTATTACATGCAGGACAAGACCATGGAGGTCATCGCCCGCGAGCTGCGCACGTCGCGCTCCTCCGTCTCGCGCCTGCTGAGCTTTGCGCGGGAGAGCGGGCTCGTCGACATCCGCATCAACTCACCTCTCGAGCGGCTGGGGATGCTGGAGCAGCGCATCCGCGACAAGCATCACGTCGCGGCGCACGTGGTTCCGATGCCGGAGATCGTCAGCGAGGTCGAGCGTCTCGAGCGGGTCGCTCTGACCGCAGGGCGCCTGTTGTCCCAGTTCGTCGACTCCAACATGGTCATCGGGGTCGCATGGGGATCGACGATCAGCGCCGTGAGCCGCGGGCTCACGCAGAAGGAGACGCACAACACGACCTTCGTGCAGCTCAACGGAGCGGGCAACACCCAGACGAGCGGTGTCGAGTACTCCAGTGACATCCTGCAGCGTTTCGGCAGCGCGTTCGGCGCCCAGGTCCAGCAGTTCCCGGTACCGGCGTTCTTCGACGACCCCGCCACCCGGGAGGCGATGTGGCGGGAGCGGAGCACGCGCCGCGTGCTCGACCTCCAGGCGAAGATGGACATCGCGGTGTTCAGTCTCGGTTCTCCCGCCGCCGAGGTGCCGAGTCGGGTCTACGTCGGCGGTTATCTCGGGCGGGAGGACTATCGGAGCCTGCGCGAAGACCACGCCATCGGCGATGTGGCGACGGTGTTCTTCCGTGCTGACGGCACCTGGCGCGACATCCGGGTCAATGCGCGAGCAACCGGCCCCGGACTCGATCGCCTTCGACGCGTGCCTCGCCGAGTCTGCGTCGTCTCCGGCATCCCGAAGCTCGTCAGCCTCCGAGCCGCGATCGCAGCCGAACTCATCACGGATGTCGTGCTCGACGAGGGCCTCGCCCGCCGGCTCGTCGAGGACTGAGACCTACGGCTCCTCGGTCGACGACTCCGGTCCGGATCGGAACTCCCGGATCAGGTGATGCACGACCGCGGCCAGGTCACCGCCCGTGGCATTCGCCATGACGAGCTGCCGCTCGTAGCTGGCACCGTTCTCCAGGGTCGTGGCGTTGCTGGAGAACTCGCGCAGGCAGCCGAGCTCGAGAGCGACCGGCGCAAGCTCCTCGAGAACCTCGGCGAGGTGTTCGCGCACCGGGCGCTGCGTGCCGTCCGCGTCGACGATCACCCGCGCATCGAGGCCGTAGCGCGCTGCGCGCCACTTGTTCTCCCGGTGGAACCACGCGGGCATCTCGGGCAGCGTTCGCCCCTCGTCGAGTTGGCGCGAGAAGTGCTCGACCAGCACCTGCGTGAGAGCGGTGACGGCGGCGAGCTCGGGAAGCGTCGACATCCCGTCGCAGGCCCGCACCTCGATGGTTCCCCACCGCGGCGCCGGCCGAATGTCCCAGCGCACCTCGGTCGCGTCGGCCATCACGCCGGTGCGCACCATGTCGTCCAGGTATGACTCGTACTCGGACCACTCGCGCAGCGGCCACGGCAGGCCGGCCGTGGGGAGCTGCTGGAACACGAGTGCGCGGTTCGAGGCGTATCCCGTGCGTTCCCCGGCCCAATACGGACTCGATGCCGACAGCGACTGCAGATGGGGGAGGAAGCCGGCGAGGGCGTTGATGATCGGGAAGACCTTGCGCTGGTCCTCGACCCCGATGTGCACGTGGATGCCCCAGATCATCATGTTCCGGCCCCACCACTGCGTGCGCTCGATGAGCTTGTGGTACCGCGTCTTGTCAGTGACCTGCTGGTCGTACCATTGCGCGAACGGATGGCTCCCTGCAGAGAGCAGTTCGATGCCGGCCGGGTCGGTGGCGGTGCGCACGGCGGTGATCGCGTTGGCGATGTCGTCGATGGCGTGGGCGACCGAGTCGCCGATCCCGCTCGTGACCTCGATCGTGTTGGTCAGCAGCTCACCTGTGACGGTGTGGCGTTCGCTCTCGCTCTCCGCCTCCAGGGCATCGAGCAATTCGGGGGCGCGTCCGACGAGGTCACCGCTCACGGGGTCGGCGAGCATGATCTCCCACTCGATACCGACGGTGGAGCGGGCTGAAGAGGCGAATTCGAGCTTCACGAGCACAGTCTGACATGCAGCTGCCCCGACACGATCAGCACCGTTTCCCCGCGTTTCGCGCCTGGGGCGGGCATCTGGCAGAATAGAAGGTCGGACGACCCGCTCGACCCTCTATCCAGCTGTCGTCCACCCATTGAGCTTCCGCCGGGTGTGCACCCCACGCTCCAGGCGATCAGTTCCTTCCTTCCACACAATTCAGGAGAATCGTGGCTGTAAAGATTCGTCTCAAGCGCCTGGGCAAGATCCGCGCGCCGTACTACCGCATCGTCGTCGCCGACTCGAAGACCAAGCGCGACGGTCGCGTGATCGAGGAGATCGGCAAATACCACCCCACGGAGGAGCCCTCGTTCATCGAGGTCGACTCCGACCGCGCGCAGTACTGGCTCTCCGTCGGTGCTCAGCCGACCGAGCAGGTCGCGGCGATCCTCAAGATCACCGGTGACTGGGGCAAGTTCAAGGGCGACAAGGACGCGAAGTCCACCCTCAAGGTCAAGGAGCCCAAGGTTCCGTTCGAGATCGACGGGTCCAAGAAGTCGGTCGTCAAGCCCAAGGTCGAGAAGAAGGTGGAGACTCCTGCTGAGGCTCCCTCCGCTTCGACCGACGCGGAGGCCGCTGAGGCTCCCGCCGCCGACGCAGAGTAATTCGCCGTGCTCGCCGCCGCGCTCGAACACATCGTCAAGGGGATCGTCGATCACCCCGAAGATGTCCGCATCAACGAATCCACGTCGCCGCGAGGCGACCTCCTCGAGGTGCGCGTGCACCCCGATGACCGTGGACGCGTGATCGGGCGCGGCGGCCGCACCGCGAAGGCCCTTCGCACTCTCGTCAGCGCACTGGCCGACGGGCGCCGCGTGCGCGTCGATGTCGCGGACGACTGACGTGGTGCCGAAAGACCGCAACCAGGGCAAGAATCAGCTGCGCGTCGGGCGTCTCGTCAAGGCGCATGGACTGAAGGGCGCCCTCAAGCTCGAGCTGTACACCGACAACCCGGAGCGACGATTCGTTCCAGGGGCCACGTTCACGTTGCAGGTGCCTGAAGCATCTCCGTGGCACGGCAAGGACGTCACCGTCCGCGAGTATCGGGTCATGAACGGCAATCCTGTCGTGTTCTTCGACGACGTGGACGACCGCGAGGGTGCCGAGACTCTGGTCAAGGCGATCCTCTGGATCGACCATGACGAAGACGAGGTCGAGGACGATGCGTGGTTCGACCACCAGCTCGTCGGACTGGACGTCGTCCGCGGCGATGCGGTCATCGGCCGTGTCGCGCGCGTCGAGCACTTCCCGGCGCAGGATCTTCTCATCGTGAATCCTGCAGGCTCGGGGACCGGCACCGAGATCATGGTCCCGTTCGTGTCGGCGATCGTGCCGACCGTGGACATCGCGAACGGGAGGGTCATCGTGACACCGCCCCCCGGACTCTTCGAAGAGCTGCCGGATGCCGCGGCGGAAGAGGCCTCGGGCGCCGACGCGTCCGAGTGACCGCTGATACGGTTCCCCCGTGCGCATCGACGTCCTCTCGATCTTCCCGCCGTACTTCGACGGATTGACGCTCTCTCTGCTCGGCAAGGCACGCGACGCCGGCATCCTCGATCTGCACGTGCGTGATCTGCGGGATTGGACATCGGATCGCCATCGCACCGTCGACGACACGCCTTATGGCGGCGGCGCCGGCATGGTCATGAAGCCCGAGCCCTGGGGGCTGGCCCTCGACGAGCTGGCGACGGCGTCGCCGACGCGCGAGGCGCCCACCATCATCTTCCCGTCGCCCGCCGGCGAGGTCTTCACCCAGGCGACGGCGCGACAGCTCTCTTCGCGTGACCACCTGATCTTCGGCTGCGGGCGGTACGAGGGAATCGACGAACGCGTCTTCGAGTATGCGTCCGACCTCGGCGAGGTCCGTCTGATCAGCCTCGGCGACTACGTCCTCAATGGGGGAGAGGTCGCCACGATGGCCATGATCGAGGCCATCGGCCGTCTGATCCCGGGAGTCGTCGGCAATCCCGAGAGCCTCGTCGAGGAGAGCCACGAGGACGGTCTGCTCGAATACCCGTCCTACACGAAGCCGGCGGTGTGGCGGGACCATGTCGTTCCGGACGTGCTGCTGAGCGGTCATCACGCCGCGATCGCGACCTGGCGCCACGAGCAGCAGCTCGAGCGGACCCGCCGGCGCCGACCTGACCTGCTGCCCGCGGACGAGCGCCTCGAGTCCTGAGGGTGGACGGCTTCCGGTCGGAGCCGCCCGTCAGAGCATCCGCTCGACGCCCTGCGTGATCTCGAAGATGACGCCCTGCGGGTGCCGGAGCGCCAGTGCGGCGGGAGCGTCGAGACCGCGGAGCTCGGCCCTCAGCATCCGTCCGATCATCTCGTGGCTCACCAGGAGAGGGACCCCGGTCGACGCCCACCCGCAGCTGCTGAGAGCCTTGCGCGCGCGGGCGCGGCCCTGGGCGTAGCTCTCCCCACCGGGGAAGGCCCATCCGTAGCGGTTGGCAGCGCGCTCCTCCCTGGCGCCGGGGAAGCGCTCGTCGATCTCGTCCCAGGTCAGCCCTGCGAGATCCCCGTGATGGATCTCGGCCAGTTCGGGTACCTCGATCAGATCGGCGCCGAGTCGGTCAGCGATGATCTCGGCCGTGCTCCGCGCCCTGCCGAGCGGACTCGTGCATATCGTGGTCACGGCGGAGCCACTGAGATACAGCGCAATCGCCTTTGCCTGTGCGACGCCGTCGGGGGTGAGGGGAGAGTCGAGCTGACCCTGGAGGCGGTGCTCGAGATTCCAAGTCGTCTGGCCGTGACGGGCCAGGAACAGGCGCTCCGGCACATGACGGTCCTGCGGAATCATGGACTCAGGATGGCACAGGACAGCCGCGTCGCGCCGGAGTCGTTCGGCGGCGCTGATAGCGTCGGGTCATGGTCGACGATGCTCTTGCCCGATCGTTCGAGAACATCGGCGACGACTACGACCGTTATCGCCCCGGCTTCCCGCCGCAGGCTGCGGAGATCATCATTCCCTTCGTCGTCGGATGCGCTCTCGATCTCGGCGCCGGCACCGGCAAGTTCACTCGGGTTCTGCAGGGCCGCGCGCAGCGTGTCATCGCCGTCGAACCCTCCGCGCCCATGCTCTCGGTGCTTCGGAGGGCGCTGCCGGCGGTGGATGCCCGCGACGGCACGGCTGAGAGCATTCCGTCAGCGGATGCCTCCGTCGACGCGGTGACGGTGGCGCAGGCTTTCCACTGGTTCGATCGCGATTCGGCGTGTGCGGAGATCGCTCGCGTGCTGGTGACCGGCGGCACGCTCGGCCTCGTCTGGAATCGCCCCGACCCGTCGTGCGCATGGGACCTGGCCTGCCACCGCATCGCGCACCCCGCCGTGGATGAGGTGGATGCCACGGCGGACACCGCGGCCGAGGTACTGCCGGGCTTCGCGTTCGTGCGACAGGAGCAGGTGCGATGGGTGGAGCGCATCACGCGCGACCACTACGTGCGACGCTGGTCGACGATCAGCAGCGTCCTCGTCGCTGATCAGGATCGGCGCGACACGATGCTCACGGCCGTCGATGACGTCCTCGACGGTGCCCCCGAGATCAGCGGGCTGCAGGAGTTCGAACTGCCGCATCTCACCGACGTGTTCGTCTACCGTCGCTCGTGAGGATATGGTCGCTGCATCCGCAGTATCTGGATCGCCAAGGATTGGTCGCAGGCTGGCGTGAAGCGCTGCTCGCGCAGGCGGTGCTCGCAGGTCGTACGCGAGGCTATCGGGCGCACCCGCAGCTCGAGCGATTCCGTGCAGCGGCCTCGCCGGTGGACCGGATCGGCGCCTATCTCACTGTTCTCGCCGACGAAGCGGACGCGCGCGGCTATCGGTTCGACCGATCGCGCATAGACCGGGCCGATGCGGATTCGACTCCACGAATCACGGTGACGACCGGTCAGCTCGCCCTGGAGTGGGAGCACCTGCGCATCAAACTCTCCGAGCGCAGTCCCGAGATTCGGCGACGCTGGGGCGACGTGGTCATTCCCGCTGCGCATCCGCTGTTCGCGGTGACGGAAGGGCCGGTCGCATCCTGGGAGCGGGTCCCTCCGCCGCTGTGAGCGGGACGTCAGTCGACGCCGAGGAACGAACGATCGGTCAGGATGATGGGACCGCTTTCGGTGATGGCGATGGTGTGCTCGGAATGCGCGCCGCGCGAGCCGTCGACGCTGCGCAGCGTCCACCCGTCCGGATCGGTAACGAGTTCGTCTGTCGTCGCCAGCAGCCAGGGTTCCAGTGCGAGGACGAGCCCCGAACGCAGCGGGAACCCTCGCCCGGCGCGGCCGTCGTTGGGCACATGCGGGTCGCCGTGCATGGTGCGGCCCACGCCGTGACCGCCGAAGTCGGTGTTGATCGAGTAGCCCTCGCCATGGGCGATCTCGGCGACGGCAGCGGAGATGTCGCCGATGCGGTTGCCCACGACGGAGGCGGTGATCGCCGCATCCAGAGCGCGCTCGGTGGTGTCGATGAGGCGGAGGTCCTCTTCGCGCGGCGTCCCGACGATGAACGAGACAGCCGAGTCCGCGACCCAGCCGTCGACGGAGACGGCGAAGTCGAGAGTCACCAGGTCGCCGTCGCCCAGCTTGTAGTCGAAGGGGAGACCGTGCAGGACCGCATCGTTGACCGAGGTGCAGATGACCTTGCCGAAGGGGCTGGCTCCGAAAGACGGGTGGTAGTCGATGTAGCAGGACTCCGCCCCGGCCTTCCGGATCAGGTCGTGCGCCCGTCGGTCGATCGAGAGCAGGTTCGTTCCCACTTTCGTCTCGTCTCGAAGCGTCGCCAGAGTCTCCGCGACGAAACGTGCGGCAGCGCGCATCTCGTCGATCTCGGTAGGGGTGCGCAGTTCGATCATCGGGTTTCCCTTCGTCCTCTCCATTCTCTCTGATGGGACCGTCTCCGGTTCCGCCGCGCTCACAGCGAACACCGGGGCTGCCGCCGGATCGGCGACGTACGATCTGAGCATGTGGATGCGTCAGGCGTTCTTCCGCTGGCTCTTGCCGGCCGCGTTCGTGCTGCCCCTGTGGCTGCTGATCGGATGGGGCGTCTTCCAGGGCGGCTGGTCCATCCTCTGGGTGTTGTTCATCGCCATCCCGTCGGTCTTCGCGGGCCAGCTCATTCTCACGCTTCTGACCCGTTCGCGTCCGTCGGTGCGGACAGAGCGCGCCGTGTCATGGTGGGACGTCGGCGGATTCACGCTCTGGCACGGCCTCACGATCGCCGTCGGCTTCTTCATCGACGGAGCCTTCGGATGGCTGCTCACGGCGGCGATCGTCGTCGGCATCGGGCTCGTGTGGTTGCAACTGTGGCAGCTCTGGAACGAGGCCAAGGGCAGCGGGGCGCGGCTGCGTGAGACCATCGCCTGGTCGACGATCCCTGCGCCGGATGAGCAGGCTCCGCCGCCGCGTGCGCACGAGATCATCGTGGTGCGGGAGACCGAGAAACGCGACTGACGACGACGTTTTGGCCGCTGGCTGCATCCGTGGCAGAATGGTCTTTTGTGCCGTGACCGGCTCTGCCTCAGGGGAGCCCGCGGACGCGTCAGCGCCGTACGGCACATCCTCTTCTTGTTCCTTCTGAAAACATGCATCCGACCTGAGGCGAGTGCAGAGAGAGACGATCATGCAGATCCTCGACGCCGTCGATGCGGCTTCACTCCGTACCGACATCCCCGACTTCAACCCCGGTGACAACGTGAAGGTCCACGTGAACATCACCGAGGGCAACCGCTCTCGTATCCAGGTCTTCCAGGGCGTCGTCATCGGCCGCCAGGGTGACGGTGTGCGCGAGACGTTCTGCGTCCGCAAGATCAGTTTCCAGGTCGGCGTCGAGCGCACCTTCCCGGTGCACTCCCCGGTGATCGACCACATCGAGGTCGTCACCCGTGGTGACGTGCGCCGCGCGAAGCTCTACTACCTCCGCCAGCTCCGTGGCAAGAAGGCGAAGATCAAGGAGAAGCGCGACCGCTGAGTCGCAGCAACTCTGAAGCACCCCGGGACACGACGTCCCGGGGTGCTTCGTTGTGTCCCGGATGTGCGAACCTTGAGAGGGCCGCGATCTCGGCGGTGCAAGACTGCGAAGGAACCCCATGACCGACTCCCCGACCGCGCCTGCGTCCGCGTCCGTGTCCAGACGCCGCAGGGGGTTCCTCGTCTTCCTCCGCGACGTCCTCGTGATCATCCTGATCGCTGCGCTCGTCTCGTTCGTCGTGAAGTCCTTCGTCGTGCGATCCTTCTACATCCCGTCCGCATCGATGGAGCGCACCCTGCTCATCAACGATCGGATACTCGTGGATGAGCTCACGCCGCGGTGGACGGGTTACGAGCGCGGCGACGTCGTGGTCTTCAAGGACCCGGGCGGCTGGTTGGACGCGCAGCCGCAGACACCGCCGCAGCCTCCTCTCGTCGAGGCGATCGACTGGGTGCTCAACTTCGTCGGGATCTCTGCGACCGATTCACAGGACCACCTCGTCAAGCGCGTGATCGGCGTCGCCGGTGATCGCGTCGTCTGCTGCAACGCCCTCGGACAGATCACAATCAACGGAGCGCCGATCGACGAGCTCGGCTACCTGAACCTCCCCGACGGCGACACCGCGGCGTCGAACGAGCCGTTCGATGTCGTGGTCCCCGAGGCATCCGTCTGGCTTCTCGGCGATAATCGGGATCGTTCGCGGGACTCGCGGGCGCACCAGGAGCTGCCGAGCGGCGGTTTCGTGCCGCTCGCGAACGTCGTCGGCAAGTCCTTCCTCACGACGTGGCCGCTCGATCGGATGGGGGCCATCGACGGCCACCACGAGATCTTCAACGGAGTACCGGATCCGGAATGACGGTCGCGACGCCGAGGCTGACCCTGGAGCGCAGGCTGCTGGGGGAGTGCGAGCTGATCATCTCCCTCGACGAGGTCGGCCGCGGGGCGCTGGCCGGTCCGGTCGCGGTCGGCGCGGCCGTGATGGATGCTGCCGGGGCACGCCGCAGGGTCCCGGAGGGACTGCGTGACTCCAAGCTCGTCACGGAGAAGCGCAGACCCGACGTCGCAGCTCGCGCGGCCGCGTGGGTGCAGGCGTCCGCCGTCGGTTGGGCGAGCGCGGACGAGATCGACGAGGTCGGCATCATGCGTGCGCTCGGGCTTGCCGCTTCCCGCGCCGTGCAGGCCGTGGTCGACCAGGGCGTCGTCGTCGAGAACGCGCTGGTCCTGTTGGACGGCAACCACGATTACGTCTCACGGGTGCATCCGGTGCCGCTGCGTGTGCGCCCTGTCATCAAAGCGGACCGTGACTGCGCTTCGGTTTCGGCGGCATCCGTCATCGCCAAGGTGGCGCGCGACGGCCTGATGACCGAACTGCACGAGCGCCATCGCGACTATCAGTGGGACCGCAACAAGGGTTATGCGAGTCTCGAGCATCGTGAGGCCATCCGCACGGTCGGGCTGTCGCCCTTCCACCGGTCTTCCTGGGCCATCACCGACGCTCCCACGCTGTTCTGATCGGGGGAGTGGTCTCGATCGCGGATGCCGCGCTGTGCGTCGAGCGACTCTAGGATGGACACATCATGGATGAGGAAGCCTTCGACGACTACGACCGCGAGCTCGAGCTGGCTCTGTTCCGTGAGTACAGGGATGTGGTGTCCCAGTTCCAGTATGTGGTCGAGACGGAGCGCCGGTTCTATCTGGCCAACGAGGTCAATGTCGTCCGCCGCGACACCGAGCATGACTTCTACTTCGAGATCTCGATGACCGACGTGTGGGTGTGGGACATCTACCGGGCCGATCGCTTCGTCAAGGCCGTGCGGGTGCTCACGTTCAAGGACGTCAACGTCGAGGAGCTGCAGCGGCGCGAGTTCGAGCTGCCTCAGGAACTCTCGCTCGACGGCGAGTGATTCCGCGAGTCTTCCTCCCTCTCTCCACGGGCGAAGCGATCACACGCGTTGTCCGACATCCCCGGGGAACCGGCTGATCCCGTCGTCGCACGGTCCGTCGTCCCCCGCATGCTGTGGGGATGGCAGCGAAGGATGAACTCGGCAAGGCCGGTGAGGAGCGCGCCGCTCAGCACCTGACGACCCACGGCTACACCGTGCTGGACAGGAACTGGCGGTGCCCGCAGGGCGAGATCGACATCGTCGCAGCGCTCGGAGCCCATCTGGCGGTGATCGAGGTGAAGACTCGGCGCTCGACCGCATTCGGGCATCCGTTCGAGGCGATCGACGAGCGGAAGCGACGACGGCTCTGGACGCTGGCGTTCGCCTGGAGGGCTGGACACCCGGAGCTCGCGCGCGGTCTCGACGTGCGCATCGAGGCGATCGGAATCATCGGTGCGGATCCGGCAGTGGGGCTGCTCGAGCATCTGGTGGACATCTCATGAGCACCGCTCGCACCTGGGCGGTCGCGCTCACCGGCGTCGACGGCCACATGGTCGAGGTCGAGGCCGACCTCTCGAACCAGACGCCGGAGTTCAAGATCATCGGCCTCCCCGACAAATCCCTCGGTGAAGCGGTCCAGCGGGTGCACAACGCGTGCAAGAACGCCGGACTCGACCTCCCGCGCCGTCGTCTCACGGTGAATCTCTCGCCTGCAAGCCTGCCCAAACACGGGGCCGGCTTCGATCTCGGCATCGCGGTCTCCACCCTCGCCGCCGGCGGCTCGATCCATCGACGTGCGATCGCCGACACGGTTCACATCGGTGAGCTCGGTCTCGACGGACGCCTTCGTCCCGTCCCCGGTGTGCTTCCGGCGGTCTTCTCGGCCGCCAGGGCGGGCTTCACGCGGGTGATCGTCCCGCGGGGGAACGAGGCGGAGGCGCGGCTGGTCCCCGGTGTCGAGGTGCGCGCGGCCGCGTCCCTCGCCGAGGTCGCGGTCTGGCACGGAGCGGACGTCGAGGTACCCGAAGTGGAGTCGGTGTGCACTACGGCGGCGCCGACGCGGGACGAGGAGTGCTTCGATCTCGCCGATGTCGTCGGTCAGGAGGAGGCGGTCGAAGCGCTCATCGTGGCGGCGGCCGGGGGACACCATCTCCTGCTGAGCGGTCCACCCGGAGCAGGCAAGACGATGCTGGCGCGGCGTCTGCCCGGCATCCTCCCGCCGCTGACCGAACAGGAAGCGCTCGAAGTCGCATCGATCCGCTCACTCAGCGGCGAACCGGTGACCGCGCTCGACTCAATACCCCCTCTGGAGGCACCGCACCACAGCGCATCGGTCGCCGCTCTGGTGGGCGGGGGATCGCGGGTCGCACGTCCCGGCGCCATCGCGCGCGCGCATTGCGGCGTGCTCTTCCTCGATGAGGCGGCGGAGTTCTCGCGCGTCGCGCTCGACGCGCTGCGCCAGCCGCTCGAGGCGGGAATAATCGAGATTCACCGGGCCGGCTTCGCCGCACGTTTCCCTGCGCGCTTTCAGCTCCTCCTGGCGATGAATCCGTGCCCGTGCGGCAACTACGGTCTGCGCGGAGCAGAGTGCGTGTGTCCGCCTGCGGCCATTCGGCGGTATGCGACGCGACTCTCTGGGCCGCTGCGAGATCGCGTCGATATCGATCTGCCCGTCACGAGGGTCTCCGCATCGCGAGCGACGGCGGGCGGACGCGCTGAAGTGACGACGACCATAGCGCTGAGGCGTGTGAAGGCGGCACGCGACCACGCCGCGGAGCGGTGGAGCAGCATGCCGTGGCGACGCAACGCCGACGTGCCGGGGACCTGGCTGCGGCAGGGGGCGCTTCGTCTCGCAGCTCCGGTCCGTGCTCCCCTCGATCGAGCGCTCGAGAGAGGAGCGCTCACTCTCCGCGGATACGACCGGGTACTTCGGCTCGCATGGACGATGGCCGACCTTGCAGAGGTCGGGAGACCGGGAATCGACGAGGTCGGTCGGGCTCTGCACCTGAAGAGAGGAATGACAGCATGATCGAGGCGCTGCTCGCAGACGCGGATACCGTCGCGGCCGCCCGAAGGCTGAGGCACGAGGACGATATCGCGGAGGCCGTCGCCAGAGCCGCATGGACCGTCGTCGCCGAACCCGGCGACGCGGTCGCGGGAACGCTCCTCGGAGAGCTCGGAGCGGCCGAGGCCCTCGCCTTCGCGTTCGGAGACCTGTCAGCGATGCCCCCTGCGTCAGCCGACGGACGGGATGCGGATGCTGCGCGACGCGCGCTGACGGAGGCACGGAAGCGGTGGCGTCCTCGAGCGGAGCTGCGAGCCGTCCGGGACGCCTTGCGCAACGCGCAGGACGTCGGTGCAGCGCTGGTCGTTCCCGGTGACGCGCATTGGCCGATGGCACTCGACGACCTGGGCGTGAACGCGCCGAGTGCGCTCTGGGTGCGGGGTCGGGCAGACCTGCTCGTCGCCGAGCCCCGCGTGTCACTGGTCGGCGCGAGGGCGTCCAGCGGTTACGGCGAGCACGTCGCCGCCGAGATCGCCGGAGACCTCGCCGCGACCGGCACTGTCATCGTGTCGGGAGGCGCCTACGGCATCGACGGCGCAGCACATCGGGCCGCCCTGGGTGTCGACGGAGCCACCATCGCGTTCCTCGCCGGCGGCGTCGATCGTGCATACCCTGCGGGGCATCAGCAGCTGATCCGGCAGATAGCCGAAGCGGGCGCTGTCGTGAGCGAACCGCCGTGCGGCGCGGCACCGACCAAATGGCGCTTCCTGGCGCGGAACCGGCTCATCGCGGCACTCGGTCACGCCACCGTGGTCGTCGAGGCCGGATGGCGTAGCGGCTCGCTCAACACAGCAGGCCACGCGGCAGCCTTGGGCAGGCCGCTCGGCGCCGTCCCCGGCCCGGTGACCTCGGCAGCATCCGCCGGCTGTCATCGGCTGCTGCGCGAGTACGACGCGTCGTGCGTGACGTCCGCCGCCGAAGTGCGCGAGTTGTGGGAGATGAGTGCCGTGTCCTCGACGCTCCGGACGCCCGTCGATCCGGAGCGCGTGCGTCTTCTCGACGCGATGAGCACGCGTTCGGCCGCATCTGTCGAAGAACTCGCCCGCCGCACGGGTCTGGCACCCGACCAGGTGCGGGCGCACCTGGGACTCCTCGACCTCGAGGGGGAGGCCCAGCGTGACGGCGGACGCTGGCGGCGCCTGGCTGCCACACGACGCTGATGCGGGGAGATCCGCAAGTGACCTCGCTACCGTTTCGGAGTGGCTGCGATACCGCAACGCGGTCACGGGCAAGCTGGAAGCATGGAACTCGCGGTCGCCGTAGGGGAGTTCGCCGAGCATCTCGAACGGGTGCGTCGGCTGTCTCCGGCGACCGTCAGGGCCTACCGCTCTGACCTTCGTGACCTCGGCACGTCCGCCGGAACGACGTCGCTCGAGGATGTCGACCTCGAGGTTCTGCGCGACTGGCTCTGGCGGGCCACCCAACGAGGGGACGCGCGGTCCACCCTGGCGCGCAGGGCGGCAGCAGCGCGATCCTTCTTCAGCTGGGCGCAGGAGCAGGCTCTCATCGCTCACGACCCCAGTCTCCGCCTCATCGCACCGAAGAAGGGTCGGACGCTGCCGACCGTCGCCTCGCGCGACGCGATGTCGACGCTGCTCGACGACCATCGCACGTCCGCCGAGGCCGGAGACCCCATAGCGTTGCGCGATCATGCGATTCTCGAGCTGCTCTACGGGTCCGGCATCCGGGTCTCGGAGCTATGCGGACTCGACGTCGATGACCTCGACCTCGACCGCGGGACGGCTCGCGTTCTCGGAAAAGGCTCGAAAGAGCGGGTCGTGCCCTTCGGAGCGCCGGCGCGCGACGCCCTCGGTGCGTATCTCACGCGCGGTCGACCCGCGTTGATCGCCCGCGACTCCGCCGTCACACCGGCCGTGATCCTCGGCACCCGTGGGGCGCGCATCGGGCCCCGTACGGTCTACACGCTCGTCGCGCGCGTGTTGGCGCCGATCGTCGGCGCGGAGACCGTGGGTCCGCACGCGCTGCGCCACACGGCCGCCACGCACCTCCTCGATGGCGGCGCGGACCTGCGTGCCGTGCAGGAGATCCTCGGTCACGCCAGCCTCGGCACAACGCAGATCTACACGCACGTGTCGGCGGAGCGCCTGACCGCCACCTACCGGTTGGCGCATCCGCGCGCTTGATCCGCGTCAGCCGGTCGGCGCGATGACTCACATCGGCGCGCAGCAGGGCAGCAGCACCGCGCGAGGCACGTCTCCGAACAAGAGCATCGGGTTGATGTACTCGCCGTGCAGACGTACGCCGAGGTGCACCGATCCGGGTGCCGCGTGACCTCCGGTTCCGACGACCCCGATCTCGTCCCCCGCCGAGACGGTGTCGCCCGGCAACAGCGTCGACAGCAGAGGCTCGAACGTGGACACCAGGCCGCCCGCATGCTCGATCGTCATCAACGGCCGATCGACCACCACTCCGCGGAACGCGACGATCCCGTCGGCAGGAGCGCGAACCACCGCGCCGGTTGGTGCCGCCAGGTCGACGCCACGATGCCCCGCGGCGTACTTGTGCGCAGGAGCCCGGAACGGCTCGACGACCTGCCGGGCGCCATCGACGGGCCAGAGCCAGCTGGGCTGCTCCGTGGTGGTGAGCCCTTGCACTGCAGACGTCTGCGCCGAGGCCGCCAATACGAGCGCGATCGCCAGGATGAGGGTGCTGATGACTCGCGTGGAAGTGCGCATGACCGCATCCTCTCCTCGTCCAGGCGGCGTCGAGTGCTGCCACAACGCGCATCGCACCGATGGTGGACAATCCGTGTCGATCGTGCGGGGTGCAGCGCGAGTCGAGGCGTCGGCATCCTGTATGCTGGACGAGCACCTCGATATCGGGGTGACTACGCGTGCCCAGAGCGACCGGCGTCTGCAGAGACAGAGGTCGCGGCATCCACTCCCACAGGTCCCACTCAGCGAGCGGGCGGGAGTGCGCCGGGCACCAGGAAGTCCGATCAGAAAGATCGGCAGACAACCTCAACGGCGCAGAACCGCGCCAGAACCAGGAGACGACCATGGCTGTGGTCACCATCCGCCAGCTGCTCGACAGCGGCGTGCACTTCGGACACCAGACCCGTCGGTGGAACCCGAAGGTGAAGCGCTTCATCCTCACCGAGCGCAGCGGCATCCACATCATCGACCTCCAGCAGTCGCTCGGCTACATCGACAAGGCCTACGACTTCGTCAAGGAGACGGTCGCCCACGGCGGCACCATCCTCTTCGTCGGCACCAAGAAGCAGGCGCAGGAGATCCTCGCCGAGCAGGCGACGCGCGTCGGCCAGCCTTTCGTGAACCAGCGCTGGCTCGGTGGACTCCTCACCAACTTCCAGACGATCTCCAAGCGTCTTGCCCGCATGAAGGAGCTCGAGGAACTCGATTACGAGGTCCCGGCGAACAGCGGCTTCACGAAGAAGGAGCTCCTGCTCAAGAAGCGCGAGCTCGACAAGCTGCACAAGTCGCTCGGTGGTATCCGCAACCTCACCAAGACGCCGTCGGCCATCTGGGTCGTCGACGCCAAGCGTGAGCACCTCGCGATCGATGAGGCCAAGAAGCTCGGCATCCCCGTGATCGGCATCCTCGACACGAACGCCGACCCGGACGACTTCCAGTACCCGATCCCCGGCAATGACGATGCGATCCGCTCCGTCTCGCTGCTGACGCGCATCATCGCCGACGCCGCAGCCGAAGGCCTGCAGCAGAAGCACAACCCGGAGACCGGCGACGCTGAGCCGCTGGCCGACTGGGAGCGCGAGCTTCTCGAGACCCCGGCCGAAGAGGCGCCTGCCGCTGACGCGGAAGAGGCTCCGGCTGCCGACGCTGTCGAGGCTCCTGCCGCTGACGCGGAAGAGGCTCCGGCTGCCGACGCTGTCGAGGCTCCTGCCGCCGAGGCGGAAGAGGCTCCTGCCGCCGCGGCTGAAGAGGCTCCTGCTGCTGAGGTCGACGTCGAGGCTCCGGCTGCGGACGCAGACGCCGCTGAGGCGCCCGCCGCAGAGGCAGACGCCAAGTAATCCCCTCGATCACACCTACATCACGGAGCAAGGAGCCACCACACATGGCCAACTTCACCATCGCGGACCTCAAGGCGCTGCGCGAGCAGCTCGGCACCGGCATGGTCGACACCAAGAAGGCGCTCGAGGAGGCCGACGGAGACGTCGAGAAGGCCACCGAGATCCTGCGCCTCAAGGGTGCGAAGGGCAACGCGAAGCGTGCCGACCGTTCCACCAGCGAAGGACTCATCGTCGCTCGTGAGCAGGAGGGCGCAGTGACGCTCATCGAGCTCGCCTGCGAGACTGACTTCGTCGCCAAGAACGAGCGTTTCATCACTCTGGCCGACAAGGTCGCCGACGCTGTCGCTGCGGTCAAGGCCGAGTCGGTCGAGGCTGCTCTCGCAGCCACGGCCGGATCGCAGACCGTCGAGCAGCTGATCTCGGAAGAGGCGGCGATCATCGGCGAGAAGGTCGAACTGCGCCGGGTGCGCACGATCTCGGGCGACAACGTCGAGGTCTACCTGCACCGCACCAGCAAGGACCTGCCGCCGCAGATCGGCGTCGTCGTCGCCTACTCGGGTGACAACGCGGAGACCGCACGCAGCATCGCCCAGCACATCTCGTTCGCCAACCCGTCGTACCTCGCTCGCGAGGACGTTCCGGCGGACGCGGTCGAGAAGGAGCGCGAGATCGTCACCGAGATCTCCCGCAACGAAGGCAAGCCCGAAGCGGCTCTGCCCAAGATCGTCGAGGGCCGCGTGTCCGCGTTCATCAAGCAGGTCGCCCTGCTCGAGCAGGACTACGCGAAGGACAACAAGCTCTCCGTCGCCCAGGTGGCGAAGGACGCCGGTATCACCGTGACGGACTTCGCGCGCTTCAAGGTCGGCGCGTAACACTGTCGAAGGGGTTCGGATCATCGAGATCCGAACCCCTTCTTCGTGCCCACGAGGCACTATCTTGAATCGGGACGAGAGGACACCCCACATGACTGAACGCACCGGACGCCGACGCGTCCTTCTCAAGCTCTCCGGCGAGGCATTCGGAGCCGGTCAGCTGGGTGTGAGCCCCGATGTGGTCTCTCAGATCGCCCGTGACATCGCCGCCGCCGTCGACCGGGTGGAGGTCGCGATCGTGGTGGGAGGGGGCAACTTCTTCCGGGGTGCCGAGCTCAGCCAGCGCGGCATGGACCGCGGCCGCGCCGACTACATGGGCATGCTGGGTACCGTCATGAATGCCCTCGCGCTGCAGGACTTCCTCGAGCAGGCGGGGGCCGCGACACGCGTGCAGTCTGCGATCTCGATGACGCAGGTCGCGGAGCCGTACATCCCGCGCCGCGCCGAGCGTCACCTCGAGAAGGGGCGCGTCGTGATCTTCGGCGCCGGAGCCGGCCTGCCGTACTTCTCCACCGACACCGTGGCCGCGCAGCGGGCCCTCGAGATCGGCGCCCAGGAGGTGCTCGTCGCCAAGAACGGAGTCGATGCCATCTACACCGCTGACCCGAAGAAGAACCCGGATGCAGAACGCATCGAGCGTGTCACCTACCGAGATGCGCTGCAGCGCGGTCTCAAGGTCGTCGACTCGACCGCTTTCAGCCTCTGCATGGACAACAACATGGACATGCGGGTGTTCGGCATGGAGCCCGCCGGCAACGTCACGCGCGCATTGTTGGGCGAGCCAATCGGAACACTCGTCACCGCCTGAGCGCAGCTGCGGGTGAATATGCCTTCGCCCGATAGAATTTCCAGAACACCCCGACGATAGGAGCCACCGTGATCGCGGATGTCCTCGCAGAAACCACCTCTCGTATGTCGCGGGCGGTCGAGGCCGCCAAGGAGGACTTCTCCACGGTGCGCACTGGCCGTGCGAACCCGCAGCTGTTCCAGAAGCTGCTCGTCGACTACTACGGCACGCCGACCCCGCTGGCTCAGCTCGCCTCGCTGGCGAACCAGGAAGCTCGCACGCTCATCATCACGCCGTACGACAAATCGGCTCTGAAGGCGATCGAGCAAGCCGTGCGCGACATGCCGAACCTCGGTGCGAACCCGACCAACGACGGCAATCTCGTGCGCGTGACCATGCCCGAGCTCACCGCCGATCGGCGCAAGGAGTACGTGAAGCTCGTCAAGTCGAAGGCTGAGGACGCCAAGGTCCACGTGCGCGGCATCCGTCGCAAGGCGAAGGACGAGCTCGACGCGCTGAAGAGCGATATCGGCGAGGACGAACTCGCGCGGGGCGAGAAGGAGCTCGACGCTCTGACCCGTCAGCACGTCGACCTCATCGACGACGCTCTCAAGCGCAAAGAGGCCGAACTCCTCGAGGTGTAGTGCGGATGTCAGACGACACGCGAGATGCTCAGGGAGAACGACCGCCGTTGCGCCGCGAGGCGCGCGATGCGGTGACCTCCGACGAGGGCATCCCGCTCGCAGACACGGCGTTCCCGTCGTTCGATTCGGAGGCCGTCCCGCCTCGGCCCCCGCTGCCGCCTGTCGAGGAGGCTCTGGACGGAGTCGGTCCGCTGGACACTGCGGACCACAACGCGATCAGAGAGCAGTGGCGCGTGCGGCGCGATGAGCTGAACAGTCACGTCTCGCACGCGCGCGACCAGATAGATCAGGCGAACGAGCGCATCAAGGAACGCACCGGCCGCGATCTGATCCTGGCGACGGTGATCGGCCTCGCCTTCGGCGCCGCGCTGTTGGGTTCGCTGCTGTTCATCAAGGCACTGTTCGTCCCCTTCGCTCTCGCAGCCGCTCTGCTCGGGGTATACGAGCTGACGCGGGCGCTGCGTGCGTCCGGCCGCCGGGTCGACGTCGTCCCGCAGCTGATCGCCGCGACCTTCCTCGTGCTGTCCGCGTACTTCGCGGAGCCATGGCTCTGCTGGGTGATGCTCTTCGTCGCTGTGGCTTTCGTAATCGTCTGGCGCCTGATCGGGCAGATGGTCGAGCGGAACGGCCGCACGTACGGCGAAGTGTTGGGCGATGCCGTGATCGGCGGTTTCGTCCAGATCTACGTTCCGTTCCTCGCCGGTGTCGCACTGATTCTGCTCGTGCAGGAGGGCGGTGAGTGGTGGGTGCTCAGCTTCATCGCGATCGCCGTCGCCGCCGACACCGGTGCGTATGCGGCGGGGTTGGCCTTCGGACGTCATCCGATGGCGCCGAAGATCAGCCCGAAGAAGACGTGGGAGGGTTTCGGGGGTGCGGTCCTGGCGTCTCTCGCCGCCGGCGTGCTCCTCGCCCTCTTCCTGCTCGAACTGCCCTGGTGGGCCGGGCTGATCATCGGCTCCGCGATCCTGCTCACGGCGACGCTCGGAGACCTCGGCGAATCGATGCTCAAGCGCGACCTCGGCATCAAGGACATGAGCTCGTGGCTTCCTGGGCATGGCGGCCTGCTCGACCGACTTGACAGCATCCTGCCGTCGACGATCCCCGCGCTCGGCCTGTACTTCCTTCTCTCTCCCTGGGTGGTTCTCTGATGAATGAAGACCGGATCGACGAGCAGACCGAACCGGAGGCACCTCCTGCGTTCGCTCTGACCACCGGCCGTACGAGGGGATACCACCGCGCTGCCGTGGACACGTTCCTCGCGTCCGCCCGGCGCGCGTTCGAGGCAGGGCATGACGAGCTGGGTGCCGCCGACGTGCGGACGGCCTCGTTCCCTCTCGTGAAGAACGGCTACGTCGTCGCCGACGTGGATGCGGCGCTCGGACGTGTGGAGGATGCGTTCGCAGCGCGAGAACGCGAACGCGTCGTGAATGCACAGGGCGCCGGCGCCTGGGTGGAACAGGCACGTGAGGACGCCCAGGTCATCCTGGATCACCTCGCGCGTCCTCGTCGTCACCGCTTCGCTCGCACCGGACTCCTCACTTTCGGCTATCGGGTCGACGAGGTCGATCACGTGGCCACCCGCATCGTGCGATATCTCCGAGACGGGGACGGGCTGACCGCAGAACAGCTGCGATCCGCGGCGTTCCGGATGCAGCGAGGCGGGTACCGCGAGGAGCAGGTCGACGCCCTTCTCGACGCGGCGATCGGCGTCATCCTCGCCGTCCGCTGACGTTTCTGATGGCCGTCCCAGCCAGGTCTGCGTAGACTGTCACTCATCGTGAACTCCGGAAACGACATGACACTCGAACGAACCGATTCCTCGCTGGTGCCCGCAGCGAGGGTGAATCCGGCGCGCAAGGGCACGCGACGGTGGTCACGCAACCGTGGCGTCGTCGGCGTTTTCAGCGCTCTCGCCGTCGTGGGGTTCACCGGAGCGCTGGTCGCCCCGACCGGCGTGGCTCTGGCCCAACCCGCACAGGCGGAAGCACCCGACTCGGCGTACGCAGCCGCTCTCGAAGATACGCAGAACCTCACTGTCACTGTCGAGGGTGCCGAGATCGCACCCGTCGTGCGCGGGAACTTCGAGGTCTACGTGAAGCCGAAGCCGCCGCCGCCACCACCCGTCGTCGCCGCAGCCCCGAAGGAGCGCTCCTCGGGCGGAGGAGGACCGCTGTTCTACACCGGCGGCGGAGCGCCCGCCGAGTGGATGGCCGCTGCGGGCATCGCCGAGAGCGACTGGGGCTACGTCGACTACATCGTCGCCAAGGAGAGCGGGTGGAACCCGAACGCGACGAACAAATCGTCGGGAGCATGCGGCCTGGTTCAGGCACTGCCGTGCAGCAAGGTGCCGGGCAACGGCTACGACCCGGTCGACAACCTGCGCTGGGCGAACGGCTACGCCACCGGTCGCTACGGCAGCTGGGCCGGCGCACACGCGTTCTGGACGAAGAACCACTGGTGGTGAGCCGGCATCGTGCCACGCTCCCATCGGCGCCGTCCGACGCGCTCTGACACCGAGGACGCCCTCGATCGCTTGCTCGCCGGGTGGAAGCGCACCGAGACGCGTCGCGGCGCCGAGTGGACGGTTCAGCCGGTTTCCGCAGCCCAGGCGCAGAAGGCCTACCGGTGTCCCGGCTGCGCGCAGGACATCGAGGCGGGGACACCGCACCTCGTGGCATGGCGTGCGGACGGGGTGCTCGGGGATGCCGCGGACCTCGCGGCGCGCCGACATTGGCATACGCACTGCTGGAGGATCGCGTGAACATGGAGATCCGGGGTCCGTTGGAGCTCCCCGCACGACGAGAAGAAATCGAGCTGCGTACCGCGGACGGGCTCACGCTCGTCGGTGAACTCGCACAGCCGGAGCAGCATTCGCCAGTCGCAACGCTCGTGACCTTGCACCCGCTGCCCACTGCGGGCGGATTCATGGACTCGCACATCATACGCAAGGCTGCCGCCCGTCTCCCCGCCCTCGCCGACCTGGCGGTGCTGCGATTCAACACCCGGGGCACCACCTCACCGCGCGGCACGAGTGAAGGAGCATTCGACGGCGGTGCGGCAGAACAGTTCGACGTCGCGGCGGCCATGGACTTCGTGCGTGATCGCGCGCTGCCGCGGCCCTGGCTCCTCGGCTGGTCGTTCGGAACCGAACTCGCGCTCAAATACGGCCGCGAGCACGACATCGCCGGAATCGTGCTGCTGTCGCCACCGCTGCATCGGGCGACGGCCGAAGAGGTCGCCGCCTGGGGGAGCGCAGAACATCCGGTCGTGGTGCTCATTCCCGAACTGGACGACTACCTGCGTCCCGACGAAGCGCGCGAGCGGTTCGCCACGATTCCCCACGCACAACTCATCGCAGTGGAGGGCGGCAAGCATCTCTGGGTCGGGGAGACGCAGACCCGTCGCGTGCTCACCGAGATCGTCGCTGCCGTCAATCCGACCGCGCTCCCTCTGGCGACGCACTGGCCTCCTTCGGACTGAGCGAGAGCCGGCTATAGCTCGTTCATGCGGGGGATGAGCACCTGTCGGTAGATGATCAGGATGCTGGCCGCGACGGGGATCGCGATGAGCGCTCCGAGCAGCCCCAGGAGGCTGCCACCCGCCAGGGCCGCGACGACCACCACGGCACCTGGCACGGAGACGGCGCGACTCATGATGCGGGGCGAGATGATGTACGCCTCGATCTGCATGTAGATCAGGTAGTAGATGCCTGCGGCGATCGCGGTGGCGGGAGAGCCGAGCCCCGGGATGAGACAGGCCAGGACGATGATCGTCGAGCCTGTCAGCGTGCCGACGAGCGGGATCAGCGAGAAGAAGAAGGCGACCACGGCGAGGACCGCGGGGAACGGCGCCTTGATGATCGACAGGTAAACAGCGCTCAGCACCCCGTTGATGACGCCCTGCGTGACCTGACCCATGACGTAATAACCGACGGAATCCGTGATCTGGTCAGCGAGATCGATGAACCGGTCGCGCTTGGAAGCGGGAGCGAGCTGGTACACAGCGCGCTTGAGCGACGGCGTGGAGGCGGTGAGGTAGATGGTGAGGATCAGCACGATGAACGCACCGAAGAGTCCGCTCAGGACCGCACCGCTGGCCACGAGGACTCCCTGACCGATCGAGCCGCCGATTTCGGCGAGATTCGTGGTCAACCAGTCCGTGATGTAGGTGAAGACATCGTCGACGAGCAGATTGGGAAAGGTGTCCTGCATCCATTCCTTGAGATCGGGAATGAGGTCGCCCCTCTGCACGATCGCGGAGATCTGCACGATCAGCTGGGAGATCTGCTCCACGAGCACGGGAAGAATGATGAGCACGATCCCGATGAACACCGCCAGCACCCCGACGATCGTCGTCAGGACCGCGAGCCAGCGGGGCAGACGGCGTCGTTCGAGGTAGGACACGAGCGGGTCGAGCCCGAGGCTGAGGAACAGCGCGGTACCGAGGTAGAGCAGGACGGTGGACAGCGTCTGGACGCTGCTGATCAGCAGGATGCCCAGTCCCACGCCGAGCGTCGCCACCAGGGCGGTGCGGAAGGGGTTGTGGATCTTCATCTCTGCTCCTCGAAACGGCTGAGAACAGGCTATCGAGCGGGACGGGAGCGCGTAGCACGACGTGCCGGGCGTCGACGCGGCGGGCCTGCTCGTGGGCAACACACAGGAGGTTTCGCTAGTCTGAAATGTCGAGTGTTGCGTCCCGGATGGATATCCGAGATGCGTGAGGAGACTATTCGTGCGTTTCGTATGGGCCGTGGTGGCCTTCGTGCTGGCCGCGGTGCTGATAGGGGCGGGGATCGCCCAGCGAACCATCTTCCTGGGTCCGGATTCGCAGGAGTTCCGGGTCGAGATCGAGGAACCCGCGCCGTTCGTGCTCCTCGACGATGATGTGCTCCGGGCGCACCCCGGGGCACAGAGTCTGCTCATCCGCGGAGAAGGAGAGATCTTCGCGAGCTATGGCCGCACTCCCGACATGGAGGCATGGCTCGCGGACTCGGACCACAACCAGGTGACCGTGGGCGAGGACGGGGCGCTCGACGTCGAGTACGTGGCGGCTGCGGAGCCGACCGACGGGACCGAGCCTTCCGAGGACACCGACCCCGCCGAGGAGAGCGAGGCCACGCCCGCGCCCGAGACGACGCCCGCGCCCGAGGCGGGCACGGAGGGCGACGGCGGTGAAGCGGCGCCCGAGACCGCGGGGCGCAACCCCGCCGGATCAGACCTGTGGCTCGATTCGTTCGGCGACGAGAACTACCTCGTCGCTGACAACATGCAGCTGCCGGAGGGCACCAGCGTCCTGATCGCCTATGACGGCACGAAGGACGCTCCCGACGACATCAGCGTCTCCTGGCCGCTCGACCGGACCACCCCGTGGGCCGGCCCGCTCATGGTCGCCGGCGGCGCCATGCTGCTGGTCGGGCTCGTCCTGTACGTGCTGGGCATCCGCCACCAGCGCCGGGGAAAGGGCCCGCGTCGCAAGGGCCCAGGTCCGCTCCCCGCCACGGAGCCGATCGATGTCCGCTCGCTGCCGCCCGCAGAACGCGCGGCGATCGAGTCGTCGGGTTCCGAGACGCCGGCGCGACGCGCGGTCCAGCCCGATGTCGAGGACGCGGAGATCGTGGAAGAGGAACCGAAGGAGCCGGGGTCGAAGAACTCGATGCGCGCCGCCCCGCCTGCTCGTCGTCGTCGGCTGCTCGCCCTGCCGGCCCTCGGTGTCGTGGTGATGCTCGCCGCGGGCTGCTCGCCTGAATCCTGGCCGCAGGTCGGCGAGAGCACACCGTCGCCATCACCCAGCCCGACCGTGATCGCCCCCGAGAACCAGAAGCCGCCGGCGGTCACCGAGGCACAGGCGACACGGATCCTGCAGACGGTGTCCACCACGCTCGAAGAGGCTGACGCGGCCCTCGACGTCGACTTGGCCTCGACACGCCTGGAGGGACCGGCTCTCGCTGCGCGCACGACCGAGTACACGCTGCGGACCCAGATCACCGACTCGCCCCTGCCGTCCGTGATCCCGACCGATGAGGTCGAGGTCGTCCTTCCGGAGGCGACGGACAAGTGGCCCCGAACTGTCCTCATGCTCTCGAAGGGGACGAGCGATGACACCGTCCCGCCTGTCATCCTCACGATGACACAGGCCGACCCCTGGTCGAACTACAAGGTGACCGACATGGCGGAGATGTCCGCCGATGCGGTGTTCCCGGAGGTCGCGGCCGCCTGGCTCGGCACGTCGCTCGTCCCGCAGGACTCCGCGTTCCTGCGCGTGGCTCCGGGTGAGCTCTCCGCGGCATTCGCCGACGTCGTCGACAACGGCGACAAGAGCCCGTCGTACGACCTCTTCGACGACCTGTCGCTGAACCTGGCGAAGTCGATCGTCGACAGCCGCCAGGCCGTGGTGCAGACGCTCGCCGACAACGGTGCCTCCGCCACATCGCAGGTGGCGTTCGATATGGCTCCCACGACGTCGGTACCCGTCTCCATGACGACTCTCGACAGCGGCGCGATCGTCGCCGTTTCGTTGACCGACAGCGAGAGCGTCACACCCACCACCGCGGATGCCGTCATCCGCTTCGGGGAGAACGCTCAGGCCAAGGCGCTGACCGGCGTGACGGAGTCGGCCAAGGGCGTCAAGACGACGTACGAGTTCCAACTGTTCTTCTCGGTTCCGGCTCAGGGATCGACAGAGCAGATCCGGCTTCTGGCGGTCCGCCAGGACCTCCTGTCCGTAGAGGTGATCAAATGAGCGAAATCTCTCCCGCCGCCCTCCGTGGCGCCGTCGATCTGTCCAGTCTGCGCAACCGCCCCGGTCCCACCGCGCCCGGTGTTCAGGCGCCGACCGCGCCGGGCATCGCCGACGTGGTCGTGGATGCCACCGACGAGACATTCGGCCAGATCCTCGAGCTGTCGCGGACAGTGCCGGTCGTCGTCGATCTGTGGGCCGAGTGGTGCGGACCGTGCAAGCAGCTGAGTCCGATCATCGAGAAGGTGACCAGAGAACTCGGCGGCCGCGTACTGCTGGCCAAGGTCGACGTCGATGCCAACCCCCAGCTCGCGCAGAGCTTCCGCGCGCAGTCCATTCCGATGGTCGTGGCGCTGATCGCCGGTCAGCCTGTGCCGATGTTCACCGGTGCTGTTCCCGAGGCGCAGGTGCGCGAGGTGTTCGCCCAGCTTCTCCAGGTCGCCGCTCAGAACGGTGTCACCGGCTCGCTGTCCGTGGGTGGGGACGCTGAAGGAGAGGCCGTGCCGGACGAGCCGCCGATGCCGCCGCTGCACGCCGAGGCATTCGCCGCGATCGAGACCGGTGACTACGCCGCCGCCATCCGCGCCTACGAGCAGGCTCTCGCCGAGAACCCGCGAGACGAGGACGCCATCGCCGGGCTGGGTCAGGTGCGCCTGCTCGATCGCGTGCAAGGCCTCGATCTTCAGCAGGCGCGCGACGCGGCCGCGAACGGGCCGCTCGACGTCGAGGCGCAGTTCGCCGTCGCCGATCTCGACATCGCCGGGGGCCACGTCGAGGATGCGTTCGGTCGCCTGCTGGATCTGTTCGCCCAGCTGCCGACGGACGAACGAGCGCCCGTCCGTGAGCGCCTCGTCGAGCTGTTCGGACTCATCGGCGCCGCCGACCCGCGCGTGATCGCGGCCCGGAACCGTCTGTCGTCACTGCTGTTCTGACCGCTGAGTCGTCCGGCCGGCCTGGCGCCGACCGGACGACCTCTCAGCCGTGGCTGATCGTCGGCACGTGCGGCTCGGGTTGGTGGCGGAGCCAGAGCGTGGAGAGCGCAGGCAGGGTCACCGTAGCCGTCGGTGAGCCGTCTTCCTCCGCGTGAGCGATGACCACGCCGAGGTTGCCTGACCCGCGCCCGCCGTAGTCCGCGGCATCCGTGTTCAGGATCTCCTGCCAGACGCCCTCGCGAGGCATGACGAGGCGGTGCCCGGTGCGCTCGACACCCGAGAAATTGCTGATCACGACGATCCTTCCGCCGTGTGCGTCGCGACGCTCGAAGGCGATCACCGTGGGCTCCCAGTGCGGGGCACCGAGACGGGAGAACGAAGAGGCTTCGTTGTCGCGCTCCCACAGCGGCGCCTGCGCGCGGTAGGTGTGGTTGAGGACACCGACGAAGCTCTGCAACTGCGCGTGCGATGGCTGATCCAGCAGCCACCAGTCGAGCTCACGCCCCTCCGACCACTCGGCGAGCTGCCCGAACTCCTGCCCCATGAAGAGCAGCTTCTTGCCCGGATGCCCCCACATGTACGCGAGGTAGGCGCGGAG
>JAESFY010000082.1_pt1 | contig 67135 bp, 62 predicted proteins | sample 9266201 | NCBI WGS metagenome assembly JAESFY01 (sample SAMN14515071, study PRJNA621656) | algae metagenome | isolation source: Nodosilinea sp. WJT8-NPBG4 and co-occurring heterotrophs from soil, lower... | place: USA: Pinto Basin, Colorado Desert, California | collected 2006-05-27 | reverse complement strand
CAGAAGATTTGGGTCAGATCAAGGCGCGCTAGACTCAAAGACATGGCTGAGGTGCTTAGAATTCAACACTTTGAGCGTAACCCTCAGCCTTTTTCTCAGCACTCTACCCCTTGTCGAACTCAGGTTTTCAGAGGTGCTTCGTTACCAATCTGAGCGGTCTTGGTAAGCAGACCGGGATTATGCAATTGCGGTTAGAACTCAATCACAGGGATGTTTTAACTGTGCCTGAGATAAGGCATCTTCATTAGTTAGGTCAAGGCGCAGGGGCGTCATCGAGACATAGCCTTGGTCTACAGCCCAGCGATCGGTTCCAACCTCGGGGGCTTCCATCGGCACAACTGTAAACCAAAAGTGCTGCCGGCCCATCGGATCCTTACTAGGCATGACCTGGCCATCGTATTGCCGCACTGACTGACGAGTCCAGCGTAGGCCCTGGGGGGCATGGTCGGGAAAGTTGACGTTGACTAAAGCTAGCTCTGGGTCTGGCAAGAGTAACTCTAGAACCTTGGCTAGGTGAGGCTTTAGCAGATCAAAATTGGGCTCGCTCTCGATCGCAGGCGCGCTGAAGGCAATACCGCGCAGACCCAGCAGAACGGCCTGCTTGGCCGCCGCAAGAGTGCCCGAATGCCACATCGCATTGCCTAAGTTGCTGCCTAAATTGATACCTGACAGCACTACGTCTACTTTGTCCCAGTTGTAAGCCCCCAAGGCTACGCAGTCGGCGGGGGTACCGTTGACGCGGTAGGCCTCAAAATCTTGCAGAGGTGTGCGCTTGTAGGAGAGAGGGCGCGAAGCCGTGATAGAGTGCCCTGCCGAAGACATTTCTACATCGGGTGCGACGATACGCACTTGGCCAAAGGTTGCGGCTACCTCTGCTAGGGCTGCAATACCAGGGCTATAAATTCCGTCGTCGTTAGCAATAAGTATCCGCATCTAAACCTCTTTCCCTCCTCTAGCGTTACCATCATCTGCCTCTGTGTCGAGGGATGGCAGGGCCACAGATCCTAAACTGGTCAAATCTTGTTTTTGTGCTTTTTAGAGAATTTTTATGAAAGTGACGCTGCTCCATAATTCCAAGGCGGGCGATGATAAACAACCTTCCAAAGATGTACTTTTATCTCTGATTGAGCAGGCTGGTTATGAGGTTAATTACCAGTCGACCAAGCACCACAACTGGTTTGCTGCCTTGGAAAATCCAGGCAACTTAGTAGTCGCTGCCGGAGGAGCTGGCACTGTTGGTAAAGTGGCCCAACGCCTGGTTGGACAGGAGATTCCAATGGCTGTCTTGCCCCTAGGGACAGCCAATAATATTGCCAAAACGTTGGGTTTGATGGACATCCCTCTGGAGCAGCTTATTGAAGGATGGGCCAATGCGCAACCCATTAAGTTTGATAGTGCGATCGCCAGCGGAGTCTGGGGCACAACTCAATTGATTGAAAGTTTGGGTATGGGACTATTTGCTCACACCATGTCTAAGGTAGAGAACAGCAGCCATCTAAAGTATGCGGCAACCGCTGAAGACGAGTTGACAACCGTTTTGGACCTGTTGAAACAGCGGGTTTCTCGGTGTCCTGCCCGATGCTAACCCTTTCCTTAGATGGAAAAGATATTTCAGGCGAATATGTTTTGCTGGAAGTGATGAATATCCAATATGTTGGGCCTAACCTCCACCTCGCCCCAAATACAAGTCTCAATGATGGATTGTTGACCGTTGTGCTGGTGCATGAAGGCGAGCAAGATAAGATCACCAACTACCTATCGGACTGCTTAGCTGGCAAATGCGATTTAGCTCCCTTCACACAGTATCAGGGCCAGCACTTACAGATTCAGGGAGAAAAATTTGATATTCACGTCGATGACAAAGTTTTGGCCAAGAACAGCTTAGCTTCGCCAGATGGCTCTATCGTCATTGACGTGAGCGTTGCACCCCGATCGCTTGAATTTCTCTTGCCTAAATCCTAATGAATGATCTTTTAGGAGGCACATTCTAAACAGTGGGGTTTGCTAACTTACTCTGAGATGTGCTTGAGCACTCGCTTATCGGTAGCAGACAGTACGTCTTCCCCAGTTTCTTCTGCTTGACGGGCGCGATCGCTCAGTTCTTTCATTTTTTGGCTAGCGGCGTCTCGGCCACGCTCGATAGCCTGGTTGCGGGGTTCAGTCTTGCCAATAATCTTCTTAGTGGTGTCTAGCCCGTTGTAGACATCTTTTGAGAGGTCCTCGGCTTGATTAGCAGCTTGTTCAAGCTGAATGGGTGCTGGCTCAATCCCGACATCCTTGGCCTGGCTAGCTGGGGATAGGGCCGTGCTCCAAAGAATTAACCCAATGGCGATAGTGACAATACCAGCGCCGATCGCAGAACTCAGTATAAATATCCGCTTGCGAACGCCCATAATGCCTCCCGTACAATGCCTTTAGCTTAGGTAAGAGGCCTGACCTTGCCATCCTTCTGCGGGGAGACACCTGTGTGGCGATCGCTAGGCGCTGAGTAGCTGGTTCCAAGTATCATGCGCTGCGTATTGGTTGTATGCTTCTCAAGTTTCGGAATTGACGTAAAAGAGCTGAGGTTCTGGTGTGTCCTGGCACACTAGATAAAACTCCCGCCCTTTCTTAGAAATTTTGGCCTTTTCGCCATTGGCACAGGTCACCTTGATCGGTGTGTTGCCCTCACAATCGACGCACTTGAAATAGTAGCCATATTTGCCGTAGACGATAGTTAAGTGGCTGCTGCCACAGGTGCGACAGGTAGGTACTAAAGTGGCCTCAGCAGATGATGAAACAGCTCGTGCTGGGGCTGCCTGAGGTTCAGGTGAGGGGGCTGACCGCAACTGGGGTTTGATGGTCGTCGGGGCAGAGCTCTTTGGCGTAATTGGATCTGGTGCCGCTTGGGGCTGGGGTAAGGGTGGTCGGTCAGACTGAAGTTTGGCGACAGGAAGCACAACTGGCTTGGAGCTCGAAATAGAGGGCGGTTCTACAGAATTGGGGGGAGCTGTAGAAACCTCTAGACGGATCTGCTGGGGTTGAGGACTGTGCTGTTGCTGCAAAAACTCCGCCAGGTTGGTTACGTTTTTGTCGCTAAATTCGGCTCCAGCATCCCTCACATTGAGGGAGAATAAACCGCTGGCCCGATGATAGGCGGCATGCATTTCCTGAATTCGTTTAGTGATTTGATCGGCTTTGAGTACCTGCTGAGTGGCAAAGCCAGGAGGGCGCTGAATTACCCCGATGTCAGAAATAGCCACCAGCCCATCAAAGGGAACTGAAGCAAAGGTGAGCTGGAGCGTTAGCACCTTGCGGAAGAACTGATCGACGTGGTCGTTTAGCAAGGCCTTGAGCAACTCTGCCTGGCGCTCAACTTGCAGCAGGGGAGATGGCATGCCTTGCCAAACTGACCCCACCTGGCGCGACCACTCCCCCTGCTCATTCACCCGAATTTGCGTAGTGACGCTCTTACTCTCGATCAGAATAAAGCCGTGGGTGCTAATCAGCAGGTGGTCAATTTGGGCCACCTCTCCCCGGCGCTCTAACCGTAATCCGTTCAATACCTTGATTTTGGGATCCTCGCCGAACGCCCGGCGCAGGTAAAACGCCATTTGTTCTTCAGCCCTGTGCCCTGCCTGCATCTGCTTATTGGCATTAGGGGCCAGAGGATCTAGCTCTTTAACAATCATGAGTAGTAGATTTAGGGCGTTCGCTTAATACAGTGCCCAATTTCTACTCTCCAGTCTCGTGGGTAGCTAGAAGCCCTGCTGTGGAGAAGGATTTAGCGGCTGGCAATCAGGCAGCACCCTACTGCCTTAGGCAATAGCCTCGCGATTGGCAAAGAGACTCAGTAGATCACAAAACCCTGTTGGCCCACCCTGCGGGAAGCAAGCTACATCACCCAGTCCCTTCTCCTATTGTTGGGAGAAGGAGAGCCGAAAAGATTCAAAGCCCCTCTCCCAAGATTGGGAAAGGGGTTTGGGGTGAGGGCAGAGTCAATGCTGAGAGAAGCCTTTTCGATCTACTGAGACTGTTTGAAAGGGGATTAGCGATCGCGTTAGCCCGACAAAAGAGGGACTAACGCGACGCTTCCTCAAGGCTCGGTCGTAGCCTCTGGTGCTGGCTGATCGGCTGCTGTGCCAACCAAGATAGCGAACGGAAATGTAGCTAACAAGTCTGACAGGGCGGCATCTTCGGTGGTGGTCGTAACCGATTCGCCCGTGATCCAGTTTTGCCAGTTCTGAGCGCCGCTGGGCAGGGCCAGGGTCGTGTCGCCCCACACCTTGCCGATGGGGTATTCGCCCGGTTCAATGCGGCTGGTGAGAAAGCGGGGGGCGATCGCTACTACCCACTGATTGCCCCACTGACGGGCAAAGGCCAAAATGTGCTCTTCTGCATCACCGCGTGCCAACAGCGGCTGGTAGTCGCCCTGCTCAAACAGCTCGGGGTAGGCCTGTCGGACCGCAAGTCCACAGTGGGTCACCCACAGTTTAATGCGTCCATCTTTGCGGTACTCCAGCAGGTTTTTGAGCAGGGCAGCGCGATCGTCGCCCCACTGCTGCAATTCCTGGAGCCAGTGGCGACGCAGGTTGTAGTCGACGGGGCGGCGGTTGTCGGGGTCGACCAGGCTAAAATCCCACAGTTCCTGGCCCTGGTAAACATCGGGCACCCCCGGCAGCATCAGCTTGAGCACCACCTGGGAGAGCGAGTTGTAGATGCCGTATTCGGCAATGCGCTGCTGAAACTTGCGAAACTCTGGGAGAAAATTGTTCTTTTCGCCGGGGGTCAAAATGGCGCGGGCAAAGGCCACATAGCCGTCTTCGTAGTCGGCGTCGGGGCGCAGCCAGGCGGTGTGCACCTTGGCTTCGCGCACGGCTTTGACTACGTAGTCGGCAACGCGATCGCTAAAGCTAGCCAGCTCGCTATCCTCAAACGGAAACGCCCCTACTAGGGTTTGGTAGAGAAAATATTCGTCGTTGGCGTCGGGCACCACCTGGTCGCGCACCACCGTTTTGTGGCTGCCGTTGAGGCTGCGCCAGAGGTTGACTGCCGTTTCCCATTCGCTGGGGATTTCAGACAGCACGTTGAGCCGGGCACGCACGTCTTCGCTGCGCTTGGTATCGTGGGTTGAGCTGGCATTCATGGCGTGGGGCCACTGCTGCTGCCGCTGCTGCTGCCGCTGGTGAAACTGCCGCATGGACAGGCCAAAATGCCCCGGTGTGCCGCCTACCTCATTCAGGCTAATAAAGCGGTTGTAGCCGTAGAATAGGGTGTCTTCTAAACCCTTGGCCATCAGCGGGCCGGTAAACTGCTGTAGGCGCATGACGAAGTGCAGCCACTGGGCCTTTTCTTCCTCGGGCAGTGAGCCTTCAAAGTCGAGTGACAGGAACCGTTCGATCAAATTTAGCTCGTTGATCAGCTGAGGAATACGCCTGCGGGCAGCCTCAATGGCCTCCTGCACATAGGCCCGGTCGCGCTCGGAGATCTTCTCCTGGTTGACGTAGGTGCAGTAGATCGGGAAGGCGATCAGCACTTCTTCGATGGCGGTGCGGAGTCCGTAGAGGGTAAGGTCGCGCCCGTAGCGATATTGCTGACAGACTCGCTTGAGAAACCGCGCCAGGTTGTTGATGTCGCCGACCAGGTTGGTCTCGGCGATCAGCCGTTTTTTAGCAGCCACCAGCTCGGGGTAGGGAGTGTTTTCGCCGGTCAGCTGCTGATAGATGTGGGTAAAGGCGTCTTGATTGTCTTGCTGGCAAAAAACGCCGTTGAGTTGAATCAGCGAGTCATAGCCAGAGGTGCCTTCAATCGGCCATTCACTGGGCAGGGTTTCTTCGTCTTCAAGAATTTTTTCGATGACGATGTAGGTGTCGCCTAGGCGTTGGCGCAGCCGCTCCAGATACTGCATAGGGTCGTAGAGGCCGTCGATGTGGTCGATTCTGACGCCGGTAAAATCGCCGGTTTTGACCAGCTTGCAGATCAGATCGTGGGTTTGCTCGAAGACCTCTTCGTTGTCGATCTTGAGACAGATCAGCTCGTTGACGGTGAAGAACCGACGATAGTTCAGTTCCTCGGCCCCCACCTTCCAAAACGACAGGCGATAAAACTGCTCTGAGAGCATCTCGTCGAGCAGGTCAAAGCTGCTGGGCTGGTCGGGGGTGCCGTTGAAGATCACCAGGTTTTGGTCGATGAATTCGCGAACGGCGTCGCTTTCCTGGTAGACATCCCACAGCAGGCCTTTGGCAAACTGGGCCTGGTCGCGATATTCCCGACCCTTGAGATCGACGATTGCATTCTTGACCAGGTAGAGAATGCCCGAGATCTTGACGAAGGTGCGATCGCTGGTGTCGAGCTGCTGCGCCAGCCGCCCCGACTGGTAGCTCAAAAACCGCCCATAGGACTCGATCCGTACCGGAAACCGCAGGCCGTAGTAGTTGACGCTCAGCCCGGTCTCGTCGTAGCTGAGCTGAATCTCGCCCCGCTCTAGGCAGCGATCGTAAAAATCTCCCAGCATAGGGGCCAAGACTCGGCCCCCTAGCTCCTCGGGCCCTTCCCATTCAATGTCGAAGAAGTTGAAATATTCTGAGTCGGGGCCGTACTCCATGATGTCCATGAGGTACGGGTTTTGGCCATCGTAGGCCATGTGGTTGGGCACAATGTCTTGCAGCCAGCCCAAGCCGTGGTGGTGCACCGTATCGATCAGCGGCTGAAACCCCGTTTCGCCGCCCAGTTCTGGGTTGAGCTGGGTGGGGTCAACTACGTCGTAGCCGTGGGTACTGCCCTTTCGCGCTTTGAAAATCGGCGAGGCGTAGATATCTGAAACCCCAAGGGTTTTGAGATATTCCACAATATCTTGGGCCGCAGCAAACCCAAAGTCTGGGTTGAACTGAAGCCGGTAGGTCGCGGTAGGGATACGCATAGCGAACTCAGAAAGGATGAACGATGAAATAACCTGTGCCAGGCCGGCATTACCGTCGGGGCCTACTCTCAAGCTGGCCTTGGTATAACCCAGAGCGTCTAGAGAGTCAACCGTTCCTACATCGTTGTGTAGAGAGCAAACCCCAGCGGAGGCACTTCTAAGGATTGAGCTTCAGTAATTTTTTCGGGGAGGGATGAGCCCGGTCCGGCCCACTCAGCGGCGGCCGAGTCAAAGGTCAGCATCCAGGGCTGCTGTGGCGACGCTATGTCAATTACGCTGGCGCTTTGGTTGAAGTTCATCAGACACAGCAGTTGCCCATCGGCGATTGCCCGGTGATAGACAATTACCTTGGTGTCTTCGTCGCTGCTAATCTCCATATCTTTAGAATAGGAGGGGGCATTGAGCTTGAGCTGTCGCCGCAGCTCTAGCAGGCGTTGGTAGTAGTTCAACATTGTTTTGTGCTTCCCTTCGCCGCGCAGGTGCCAGTTCAATTTTGACGCTTCGTAGGTGGCAATCTCATGGGCGGGGGCGGGTTCACCAAAGCCGTGGGCTTCTTTAAACTCGCGTTTGCGCCCCTCGTAAACAGCCTTAACTAAATCGGGATCGCTGTGGTCAATGAAGTAGTTAAAGGGGGCCTCTTCACCATATTCTTCACCCATGAAAATCAGGGGAATATAGGGCGAGGTCAGCAGTACCCCCGCCGTCAGTTTGAGGGCATCAAAAGGTACGAGTTTAGTGAGGCGATCGCATCCCTTCGCATTACCAATTTGGTCGTGGTTTTGAGCACAGACAATGAATTGATCGGAGGGCAAATCGGTGGCTGAGTTGCCGTGCCGTCGATGCCGGAAAGGCGAATAGGTGCCGCTATAGACAAAGCGATCGCGGATTGCCGTCGCCAGGGCTTCGCAGGTGCCAAAGTCTTGGTAATAGCCGTAGCGTTCGCCAGTAATTAACGTGTGCAACGCGTGGTGAAAATCGTCGCTCCACTGGGCGCGCAGGGCAAAGCCTCCCTGCTCAGCGGGGCGAATGATACGGGTGTCGTTGAGGTCGCTTTCGGCGGTGACGTACAGCGGCTTGCCCACCTGGCCAGACAGCTCCGCCACTGCCTCGGCCATCTCAGCCAGCAGGTGCTTGGCGCTAAAGTCATAGATGGCGTGAATGGCGTCGAGCCGCAGCCCGTCGATGTGAAATTCGCCCAGCCAGTAGAGCGCATTTTGAATGCAGTAGTGCCGCACCCCGTCCGACCAGGTGTCGTCAAAGTTGATCGCGTTGCCCCAGGGCGTGTTGTATTTGTCGGTGGTGTAGGGGCCGTAGCTGCCGGTGTAGTTGCCCTCTGGCCCCAGGTGGTTGTAGACCACGTCTAAAATCACCGCCAGCCCTTCGCGGTGGCAGGCATCGACTAGGCGCTTGAGTCCGTCGGGGCCGCCGTAGGAGTTTTGGGTGGCGTAGGGAAACACACCGTCGTAGCCCCAGTTGCGCTCGCCAGGGAACTGCGACACCGGCAAAATTTCGACGGCGGTGATGCCCAGAGCTTTGAGGTCGGCTAGCTGGGCGATCGCTGAGTCAAAGGTGCCTTCGGCGGTAAAGGTGCCGACGTGCATCTCGTAGATAACGTAGTCTGACCAGGGAATATTTTTCCAAGCTCCGTCGCCCCATTTGTAAGTAGTGAGGTCGACCACTGCTGAGGGACCATGCACCCCTTCTGGCTGATAAAACGAAGCCGGGTCGGGCCGCACATCGGCCTCATTTATGCAGTACTGATACTGTGTGCCTTCGGCTACGTCATCAACCGAAATTGTCCAATAGCCTTCCTCACTTTTCTGCATAGGAAAAGAGGCTTTTTTAGGCGAGAGAAGCCGCAGCTCGACGGAGTCTAGCTCAGGCCCCCAAAGTGTAAAATGGCACTGTCCATTGTCTTGGAGAATGGCTCCAACTTTGAGGTCTGATCTCATGGGGAATAATCTTTTGTAGGCGAAGGTAGGGGGCGATGCCCAAGCGAAGCATCACGCTTCGTAACTTTATCAGCGCCAATTTGATTCCCAATCTCCTCTTAGATAGATCTTGCTCTTCACTTAGACGGAAATCATGGCACTAAACAAAAGTTTTATCGTCGGCCCTACGGTCAGCAGGATTAGAGACTCTTTTGACCGTGCCTGACCTACCCTTTCATGCCCTCAACGCTTTCTTAGGCGGGGCGCGTCTGCCTGATATAGAGGCGGCTGACTACTATTACCAGGGCTACTGCCCCCGCACGGGTCAGCACTACCGATTGCCCCGCACAGCGCTGGCTCGGGCGATCGCCCAAGCACTTATGACCCAGCTCGGCGAGGCCCACTCAACCGAGGGCAAGATGTTTGGGGTGCTGGTGGTGCAATCGCCCGAGGGGCAAACCGGGGTGCTCAAGGCGTTTTCGGGGCTGTGGAAGGGGCAAGAGCGGTTGCCCGGTTGGGTGCCGCCGATACCGGGAAGGGCCGAGGTGGCGCTGCAAGAGGCCCGTACTCTCAATGCGCTGGCAGTGATTAAAGATCGCCTGCTGGTTTTGCAGCGGTTGCCAGAGCGGGAGACCTACGCTCGGTTGCAGGAGGAGTTGGCTGAGGCTCGCCAGGTGTTGAACCAGCGGCACCGCGATCGCAAACAGACCCGCGACCTTCAGCGCCAAACTTTAGCCAGCACCCTCACCGGAGATGCGCTCACGGACGCTCTGGCAGCTTTGGAGCAGGAAAGTCGGGGCGATAAGGCCGAGCTGCGGCAGTTTAAGCAGCGGTGGGGCGATCGCCTTGCTCCACTAGAAGCCACCATTCAATCTGCCGATGCCGAAATCGTTGACCTCAAGCAGCAGCGCCGCGCGCTATCCCGCCAGCTCCAGGCTGAGATGCATGCCGCCTATACCCTCACCAATTTTGCCGGCGAATCTTTGGCGATTGAAAATTTAGCGGGGCAGGGCAATCTGCCCACGGGCACTGGCGACTGCTGTGCTCCTAAGCTGCTGCACGCGGCGGCTCAGCTCGGCCTGGTGCCCCTGGCTCTGGCTGAGTTTTGGTGGGGCCCAGCTCAGGGCGACAAGCAGCCTGGCGAATTTTATGGGGCCTGCGCCGAGCGCTGCCAGCCGATTATGGGGTTTCTGCTGTCGGGGTTGTCGGCCCAGGTGTTGGCATCAGCAGACATCCCCGTAGGGGCGCAGCATGCTGCGCCCCTACAACCTCCGCAGATTGAGGGTATTCAACCAGAATTGGAGATTCCCGTTCTGTATCAAGACCCGTGGATGATCGCGGTGGATAAGCCAGCGGGGCTGCTGTCGGTGCCGGGGCGCTACAGCGATCGCCAAGACAGCGTGCTCACCCGTCTGCGATCGAGCCTGCCCGAGGGAGCCTTTTTGCAACCTGTGCATCGGCTCGACCAAGACACCTCTGGGGTGCTGGTGCTGGCGCTCGATGCCGAAACGCACCGCCAGCTCGGCCAGCAGTTTGAGCAGCGCCAGGTGCAGAAAACCTACCAGGCGATCGTGGTGGGAGATGTTGCTGAAGCGTCGGGGATCATTGACCTACCGCTGTGGGGCGACCCGACGCAGCGACCCCGGCAGCAGGTGAATTGGCAGCACGGCAAACCTAGCCAAACCAAGTTTGAGGTGCTGGGCCGCGAGGGAGAGCTGACGCGAATCGCCTTCTACCCGCTGACGGGGCGCACCCACCAGCTGCGGGTGCATGCCGCCCATCCTCAGGGGTTGAATGCGCCGATTTGGGGCGATCGCCTCTATGGTCAGAGTGAACCGGGGCAGCGGCTACACCTTCATGCCCACAAGCTGGAATTTACGCATCCTTATAGAAAGGATGCAATCGCCCTACACTCTGTCGTGCCATTTTAGCTTGGCCTAGATTTTCGTGCTCTTAAGCCAACCACGGCAAGACGGGCCAGAGGCCCATCCCACAAGAGGGTAGTCATTTGAGTCTTGGGGATCTCTAGGGGAAATTCTTGTGGGATAGCCGTCCCAGCTGTCCATTTCCAGTAACCAAAGCCTCACAGCAGCTTCGGCATAGGGTGCGGATCATCTTAGCCTAGGCCGTGGGGCGATGGCCCTACCGGGCCGGTCTTCGACCATCGCGCTGGCTATAGCGCAACACGTCGCCAACGTCGGGGCGAATGATCAGGCCGTTTTCGGGAATGTCGATCGCATGGCTCCAGCTGATGCGATCTAGGTAGCCGAGCAGGTGCAGGCGATCGATGGCGTGTTGGGTATCGTCGGGGGAGCCGACTAGATAGTGCCGCAGGCGGCGGTGCGGCACCACAGCGAAAGGAATTGTGGGCAGCGGGGTCTGTGCCGCCCCACACAAGTAGGGCGACAAAAAAGATTGAGCTTGCAGCATTTAGAAAGTCCTCAACAGCAGAACGAAGCGTAGGGTGGGCACTGCCCACCACCCACGGTCACAGCCTTTTAACAGAGCGCATGGGCAGCAAAAACTAGCCCCCGCGATCGCAGATGGCAAAAGAACATGATCGGTAACGGTAGAATGGGGCACGACAGCAGGAACTCACGCACCTTAGCGCTCGATGGATGCCGGGTTCTCTGCTAATTAGCAACTAGACACATTGTCTAGACAACTCGTCTATTTGTCAAGCTGTCTAGACAGCTTGTCTTGTTCTCTCACTGGATGACAAGGCAAACTGCGGCTGAAATGGAAGAATCGCCACTTAGGAAATTGCGGGAAGAGATGGGCATGTCTCAGGAAGACTTTGCCCGCAGAATTGGCACCTCAGCCCGCACCATTAGCCGATGGGAGACTGGCGATAGCGTGCCATCGTTTACCATTGCCCAAATGAAGGCACTGGATGCACTATTGCTGGAGCATGGCAAAGCGCTGAGGGACTTGCCCGATAGCTTTGCGGCGAGTTGAAGGGGGCAATCGCCCCTGCCTTTAAGACGTTTCAGCAAAAAACCTCGGCCTTTCGAGAAAATAACTCGGCGTTTGGGGTAAATGAGTCGGCGCTCCGAGAGAATTGCTCGGCATTCCGAGAAAATAGCTCGGCATCTGGAGAAAATAACTCGGCGCTCCGAGAAAATTACTCGAAATCTGGAGCAAACCGCTCGGAATTTCGCCTTCTGGGGCTGAAGACAGAAGATAGGTTAGGCGTGAGCCAAACTCACGGCTGAATAGCGGAGCATTCAGAAGCCATATTTTATTGAGTATTTGTAACCCGGCGGGTTCTTTGGTCTAGGGGTGGCCTTTTGGCTATCGTTGACGGGCATTGTTTGCTAACAGCAGAGGAAATAAGCATGGCTGACCCGATTACAACCGTCACTGCCAGTGCGATCGCATCCCTGGCCTTCCAAAAATTTATTGACTCGGCGGCTGGGGATCTGGCTAAAAAGTTTTCGACCGAGGCGATCGCCAAAATGGACATTCTGCTGAAGCGCATTTGGTCAAAACTCAGCGGCAAGCCTCGCATTGAGGAGGTCAAAACAACCCTAGACAAAACCGCCAAAATTACCCCAGAGCAGGTAAACCAAATCGCCGCCTACCTTCAAGTGGCAATGGATGAAGACCCCAGCTTTGCCCAAGACCTTCGGGTGCTGGCCCAAGAGATTAACGCTGGCAAGCTCATTGACCAGAGCACCATGACCCAAACCAATTACGACAACGCCAAAGGCTGGCAAACCAAAGTCGAAGGCGGCACCGCCTACATCGGCGACATCAACATCCACAACAATCCACCCACCGCCCCGTAGGATGGGCAGTGCCCACCACCACCTTTGGCAACGACAGGCCCCCACTGCCCCCGCCCATGCCCAACCCCAAAGATCAAATCCAGGCTATTCTCAAAGACCTGCCCGATGCTGCTCTGCAAGAGTTGCTGGTTGCATTGCAGGGGGCACCGTCCACCGCTGCCACTACTCAGCTCAACCTGGGGCAGGCTAAGGGCTATCAAGTCACGGTGCAGGGCGGCACGGCTTACATTGGCGACCAGCTCAATGTAGATGCAGCAACGTTAGAGGCGGTGCTCAACAAGCTAATTACCGAACGGCAGCAGCCTCAAGTCAGCGGCATTCCTAACAACTTGCCCCGCAGCGGCACGGTGGAGTTTGTCGGACGCGACACCGAACTCACCAACCTCCACACCCAACTGCACCAGGTTGATCGCATTGCCATTACCGCCCTGCGTGGTATGGGGGGCATTGGCAAAACCGAGCTGGCCCTGCAATACACCCTACACCACCTAGGTCAGGGCACCTACCCCGGCGGCATCTGCTGGCTGCAAGCCAAAGAGCAAAACATCGGCACCGAGATCGTTACCTTTGCCCGCACCTATCTGAACCTGACCCCACCGGATGGGTTAGAGCTGCCTCAGCAGGTGGCCTACCTCTGGCAAAATTGGCCTACCCCTGGGGATGTGCTGGTGGCGATCGATGACGTCAGCGGCCCCAACGACAACGCTGCCTACGCGGCTATCAAACCCTACCTGCCGCCCCAAAACTCTCGCTTTCGGGTGCTGCTGACGACCCGCCTACAACTTGGCGCTTCCATTCAAACGGTGCCGATCGATGTGCTGAGCGAGGAGGCATCGCTAGAGTTGCTAAGGTCGCTGGTGGGTGCTGAGCGGATAGACCAGGAACTCGATATTGCTAAAGCCCTGTGCGAGTGGTTAGGCTACCTGCCCCTGGGACTGGAACTGGTGGGCCGCTTTTTGGCCCGCAAGCCGGGGTGGACTTTGGCCAAAATGCAGCAGCAGCTCGACGAAAAACGCCTGGCCGCCAGAGCCCTGTGCCAAGCCCAGACCGACATGACCGCCACCCACGAAAGCGTCGCCGCCGCATTTGAACTGAGCTGGCAAGACCTGACGCTCGCAGCGCAAGAACTGGCCTATCGCCTGAGCCTCTATGCCCTGGCCCCCATCTTTTGGGAGTGGTTGGAGCAGTGCTACGAGGGCACCGACCCCGATGAGCTAGAAGACTGGCTCGATGAGGAGTTGGTCAACCGCAGTTTGGCCACAGTGGTCAGCGCCAGCGGTGCCCCGGTAGAGCTGCAACTGCACCAACTCATTCGAGAATTTTTTCGCAGCAAGCTGGAGCTGTGGGCTGGGGCAGAGGTGCTAAAGCAGGGCTACTGCCAAGCGATGGTGCAGGTGGCCCTGCAGATACCCGATACCCCTACCCGCGACCAAATTTTGGCAGTGACAGCAGCGATACCGCACTTGGTGGAAGCGGCTACCACCTGGCAGCAGTGGCTAGACGATGAGTCGTTAGAGTGGCCGTTTACTGGGCTAGGGCGGTTTTATGAAGGGCAGGGAGCTTACGGGCAGTCAGAACCTTGGTGTCAGGAGTGTTTGACAATAACGCGCGATCGCCTCGGCGACGATCATCCCGCTGTCGCCACAAGCATGAACAATCTCGCGGTTCTCTACGGTTTTCAAGGGCGCTACGGCGAGGCAGAACCACTGTTCCGCGACGCCCTGGCGCTGCGCCAACGGCTCTTGGGCAACGACCATCCCGATGTCGCCTACAGCATGCACAATCTCGCGAATCTATATGAGTCGCAGGGCCGCTACGGCGAGGCGGAACCCCTCTACCGCGACGCCCTGGCGCTGCGCCAACGGCTCTTGGGCAACGACCATCCCCATGTCGCCCAAAGCATGCACAATCTCGCGAATCTATATGAGTCGCAGGGCCGCTACGGCGAGGCGGAACCCCTCTACCGCGACGCCCTGGCGCTGCGCCAGCGGCTGTTGGGCGACGACCATCCCGATGTCGCCCACAGCATGCACAATCTCGCGATTCTATACGAGTCGCAGGGCCGCTATGGCGAGGCGGAACCGCTGCACCGCGACGCCCTGGCGTTGTACCAACGGCTGTTGGGCGATAACCATCACCATGTCGCCAAGAGCCTGAATAATCTCGCAAGTCTCTATCAGTCGCAGGGTCGCTATAGCGAGGCGGAACCGCTGTACAGTGACGCCCTGATGCTGCACCAACGGCTCTTGGGCAACGAACATCCCCATGTCGCTAACAACTTGTGGAACCTAGGCGCATTGAAATTTAAGCAGAGGCGTTTGGAAGAAGCGAAATCGCTGCTTTTAGAAGCGCTGCATATTTATGAAGCGAAACTAGGCCCAGCGCATCCCAACACCCAAAACCTGAAAAAATGGGTTGCAATTGTTCGAGTAGCAAAGTTTCTAGGTATGGGTAAGTAAACTCAGCTGTCCCTCGTTCCCATGCTCTGCATTGGAATGCTCTGCTGCGGCTCTGCCGCCAGTCGCAGGAGGCAGAGCCGCACAACCACAATGCCCAGGCAGAGCATGGCACCAGGGTGAGACCTGTCAAGCCCTGCTGCAAGAGCTTCAACAACCCCAGGCCTATGATTGATGAATGTGCGATCTCAGGTGAACCCAATGCAGCTCGAAGATTATTTTGATTTCCTGGCCGCAGACGACATTCGTCTGAAAGACACCCGCATCGGCATTGAGACGATTGAAAGCCTCTCGGCAGCCAGCATGATGACTAGATCCACACCCCCATGAGCAAAAGACAGAAACTCCTTCGTCAGATTCTCAATAACCCCCAAATGTTGGCTTCAAGGATATGGTGAGCTTAGTTGAAGCCTTTGGGTTTAGCCTGTCTCGCGTCAATGGCAGTCATCATATCTACACCCGCCCTGAAATTGCAAAACTGGTCAACCTCCAAAATGTCAAAGGCAAAGCCAAGGCTTATCCAGTCAAACAATTTTAGAGCTAGTGGAAACCCATAACCTAACGCTGGAGGATTAACCGTGAAAGACTACCACATCAACATCTTCTACAGCGACGAAGACGAAGGCTACATCGCCGACATCCCTGACCTCAACTACTGCTCTGCCTTTGGCGAACCCCCCCTAGAAGCACTGCAGGAACTTAACCTGGCCAAGCAGGCTTGGTTAGACGCCGCCCAAGCCGAAGGCAAACCCATTCCACCGCCCACCTATCGCCCCATCATCTACCAGCTCAAAGCGGCTTAGAACCGTTGTTAGCCAGCGACGCCTTTATCATCACGGCCTATTTGACCGACAAACTCAAACAGGGAGAGCAACTATGGCCCAATCTGTAAAAATCTGGTTTGACCCCGAAGCCGACTTCCTCGAAGTGCTCTTCTCAGATGCCCCCGGCTACCTACGCGAAACCGACCACGATGCCATCATGGAACGCGTAGATGACCAGGGCAATATCCTGGGTTTCTCTGTGCTCAGCGTCAGCAAACTCTCCAAAGAGAAACCCCTCTACGCCCAGTTGATTGCGCCCAATGCAGCATAGTTAGCATTTGGTGCACAACGCTGGCGAGGCTTTCCCCTAGCGTTAGCCATGCCCGGAGGTCTATACGCGCAGCAATGCACGGAAAGAAAAATTGATCTTTATTAAAGATTTTGTATTTGTAGCTGGGAATCTTGAGAAAACCATCTTGAGAGGCACCTACCTATGACCAGCAACTACATTAGCGCCACCCTTTCCCCGCAAGCCCGCGACGAAATCATGGGCGCGATCGCCCTTATCCGCGATCGGCTCCCCTTCGTCATCGACGTGGCTCCCAAGGTCAAACGCTCCATGCCCAAAATGGGCGACAAAAGCCGCGCCTTCGTGCAAAAAGCCCTCGATGTCGCCGTTCAGCACCCCGACTTTTTGCCCCGCTCCTTCGACATCGCCGAACTCCAGCGCGACGTCCACCTGTTTGAGACCATCTATCCCCTGGCTATGGCCCTCGCCCAGCTCCAGGCCGACCTCGACGACACCCTCGCCGCCGTCGGCAGCGACGCCTTTACCGCCGCCCTTCAGGTCTACCGCCACGCCAAAGCCCACGGCGACGGCAGCGGCCTCGACGCCATGGTCGATGATCTGGGCCAGCGCTTCGAGCGCCAAACCCGCAAAAAAGCCCCCGCCGAAGCCGCCATGTAGTGGCACGATCCACCAGCCTCATTAGATTCGTCAACCGCCACTCCGTAGGGGCAAACGGCGTTTGCCCCGCCCAGTCTAGGGTCGTCAAACCAAATACCCCGCAGGGCGCATACCATGCGTCCCTACACTGGCGTCAACCATCCCTACCTTTTTCCCAGTCCTCTCGCAGCAGACCGTAGAGGGCCACATCGCGATACACCCCCCACTTCGGAGTTTGTCGCCGCCGATAGCCCTCCTGCGCCAGGCCCAGCTTTTCCAGCACCCGACCCGAGGCGAGGTTGTCGCCAAAGCGCACAGCATTAATGCGGTTCAGCCCCAGAGAGATAAACCCAAAGTCCACAACGGCGGCCCCAGCTTCCGTTGCATAGCCCTGACCCCAGTAAGGCCGCCCTATCCAATAGCCCAGCTCTGCCATGTTGTAGGCCGGGTACAACGCCAGCCCAACCGACCCGCAGAGAGTGCCGCCAGGCAGCGTAATGGCGTAGTTGATCGCTTTTGTCTCTGCCCAAGCCGCTGGCCGTTGGCTAATCCACTCCTCCGCATCGGCCTTGGTATAGGGGTGGGGAATCGAGAGAGTATATTCGGCAATGGCGCGATCGCCCGCCAGCGCCACCACCGCCGCTACATCCGCCAGCACAAACGGTCGCAACACCAACCGCGACGTATACAAAATTGGCTGCTCAGCCGGTAAATCCATCAGCTCTGGGTAGGACAGGTTCAACTCCCCTCAACCTTCGGCAAGCGGCATCAACTCCACCCTCCAACTCTCCCACTCCCCACCAGCCTAGAAGTCGAAATAAATATACGGCAACGTCTCCGCCGGAGCCAGCAGCCAGGCCATCACGCTAAACAACGGCACCAGCAGTAGCTTCACCGGCCAGCTCAGCTCTAGCTTGAGCCCCCGCTTGATCACGTAGGCCCCCGCCATCAGCCCCACCACCCCACAGAGCAGCAGCAGCAGTTGCGTAAACGTAAAGCCCAGCGACTCTAGATAGACCAGCTGACTAAACTGCGCATCCGACGGGGTACCCCAGAGCCGCTGTAGGGCCAGAGTGTAGCGATCGGGCTCGGGCAGCCGAAAGAAGAGCCAGCTAAAGAACACCAGCCCCTGGGTGAGCAGCCAGCCCAGCCCCGTCCCCGGCAGCGTGCCCCAAAACGCCTTGAGTTTGGGCACCGCTTTGCCCCACGACTGGGTGAGGCGATGCACCACCAGCCCCGCCCCATGAATGGCACCCCAGATGAGAAAGCCCCAGTTGTTGCCGTGCCAGACCCCTGCGATCAGCATCACCGCCATCAGGTTGATGCAGGTGCGCACCACCCCCCGCCGCGACCCTCCCAGCGGAAAGTAGAGGTAGTTGCGCAGCCAGTCGCCCAAGGTGATGTGCCAGCGCCGCCAAAAGTCGGCCAGGCTGGTGGTGAAGTAGGGGGCATCGAAGTTTTGGGGCAGGTTAATACCCATCAGCAGGGCGCTGCCTCGGGCAATGTTCACATAGGCACTGAAGTCGAGGTAGAGCTGAAGGCCGTAAGCAAAGGTGGCCAACCAAATGTCGGCGCTGCCCGCCCGCTCCAGGTTGTCGAAGCTGAGGTTAACCAAAATGGCGATGTGGTCAGCGATCAGCAGCTTTTTCATCGCCCCGTAGGCGATCAGCCACAGCCCCTCGACGGCGGTGTTGAGGCCCGGCGGCTTTTGCTGCTCGACCTGGTCGATAAAGGGGTGAAACCGAGTGATGGGGCCAGAGATCAGCTTCGGGAAGTAGAGCTTGTAGGCGGCAAAGTCAGAGAAGTTGAGCGCCGCTGGCGACCCCCGATACACATCCACCAGGTAGGCAATGCACTCAAAGACAAAGAAGCTCAGCCCCAGGGGCATGATGATGCGGGTGAGGGTGTCGTCGGGGGCGCTGCCCAGCTCGATCCCCAGCCAGCGAAACAGCCCTTCGGCATACTTAAACCCCAGCAGCAGGGCCACGTTGATGCCCACGCCTAGCCACAGCAATCGGGTGCGGCGCTGGTTCCAGCCCCGTTCAGCTAATTGCCAGCGGGGGTTGGGGATGCGCCAATCGAGGGGGGCGGCGATCGCATTGCCGACAAAAAACGTCACGATCAGCACCGCCACCATCAGCAGCAGATACTGCACCTGAATTGAGGCGTAGAAGATCAGGCTGGCCACCACCAGCAGCCACAGCCGCGCCTGCAACGACTCCAGCGTCCAAAACACGCCGACAACGCTGAGCAAAAACAGGGCATAGACCAGGGAGGGCAGGGTCATGGCAGGGCGGGGGGAGCAGGGGGAGCGGCGGGGCGGGGCCAGGCAATTAGCGGGTCTTGGCCCAGCTGGCTAGAGACCTGATAGGCGCCGTAGCGATTCAGGTGGCTGGGGTCTGAGAAATAGTCGTAGCGATCGGGCCAGAGCTGGGCAAAGTCACGAAAGAGAAACCCGGTCTCGGTGGTGGATAGCTTGAGCATGTGCTGCAAGAACTCGGCCTCAGCATCTTGCCGGTAGTCATCGAGGTATTCATCGGTGAGGGGGGTGTTGATGAATACGATGGGAATGTCCTGCTCCTGGGTAAAGCTGAGCAGATTGGCAAAGGCATCGACCTGCTGGCCCTCTAGGCGAAAGCTGTCGTAGTCGCCATCGTAGCGGCCCGAAACCCGAGCAAAGTCTTGGTAATAGGTGGCCGGGTTAAACCGCACTGAGAGGGCCAAAAAGCCGTCGAAGTCGATGGTGCTGCCCTCAGGCATAGCAGCGTCGAGGCCCTCTTCGCTAGAGCCAGTAGGGGTGGGGGTGGCGACCATCAGCCGCTGCTGAAACCAGCCCTTGAGGCGATCGCGATCGGCATAGACCGCTGAAACCGTGGCCAGTCGACCGCTGAGCCACTCATCCATAGCGGCGTAGCTCTTGGGCAACGACCCGGTAGCAGTTTCGGGGCTACCCGGAGCCGTGGGGTCGCCGGGTGTGGCAACGGCCTCAACTTCCTCGGCACGGCGGCTGGCCACCTCGCGGTAGCCGGGGGATGCCGCAATGGCGTTGTAGGTGGCATCGACTCGGCCGCTGTTAAAGGCCCGCGCCCCGTCGGCCCAGATGATTAGCTGGGGCAGCTGATCGGGCTCTAGCACCTGGCGAATTACCAGATCAACCACCTGGGCGGTGGCCCCGTTGATGCCAAAGTTGAAGATGCTGACATTGTCATAGCCGATGGTGGCCAGCTCTTGGCGCAGAGCTGCTGGGTCTACCCCCCGCAGGGCGCGGGAACTGCCTACGATCATGACGTCCGGGGGGCCAGACTGCTCTAGGCGCTGGTAGTAGAGGGCCAGCTTTTCGTTCATCTGGTCGCTGTTGAAGCTGGAGAACGAAGCCTGCTCAACCAGGTCATCGATGGCGACAATAGGCTGGCTGGGGCTGGTGTCGAGGGATTGTGCCCCGACGTCGCCGTTGGAGTCGCTGGTAAAGCCACCTTCGCCCCAGCCGTTGTCGCTACTTTGAGAACCGGGCCAGTCAAGCTCGGCCAGATCTTCCGCCAAGGGGTCGCTGGGCTCAGGGGGTTCAGTGAGGGGAGGCGCAATGTCTTCGGCTTTCGCCTGCTGGCTCGGCGGGGTGATGATCTGCCCCAGCAGCCAATCCACCTGAAGGGCGACGAGGACGCCGACTGCCGCCCACACCACGGCAATTTTGAACCCGTCGGAGCGACCCAGATTGTCAAGGCTCTCGACACCGTCGCCTAGATTCTCGGGGGTGGCGCTGGTAAGCAACTGCGATCGCAGCAGTAGCCGCCGCCCCTGGGCCAGCACGTCTTGCACCCACTGGCTGAGGGCAACGTCGTCCTCTAGCTCGGCTTCGATCTCGGCAGCGGTGACGGGGCCGTCGGGTCGCACCAGCAGCTCGTTGACGTAGGAGTCGGAGGCGGTGAACTCTGGGGTGGCCTCGGGCACCAGGCGGCGGCGGGCCAAAAAGTCTTGGCCAAAGGTCCAGGCGGGCTGCGATTGCCCCGATCGCCGTCCATAAATTCGCACCCCCTCGATGCCCATGGGGCTAAGGGACAGCAAATAGTCGTTGATGGGTGGGGCCACTAGGCGGCGACGGGGGGCCACCGGGCCGTCAACCATGACGTGCAGCAGCCCGTCGCGGCGCAGCAGCTGCACCCGCTGGCCGCCCGTGGCCAGGCGGTCGTCGAGGCTGGGGTTGAGCAGCCGGGTGAGCAGAAAGGCGATCGCGGGCAGGTCGCCGGTCTGACCCAGGTACTCGGGGGTGTCGGCTAGGGCGCTGTGCTCGGCGGCGGGCAGGTCGAGATAGTGCACCCAGGCAGGGGTGGCGGTAGCCCCGGCTTGACCGTAGATCACGGCTCGGGGAATGCCCTGGGGCGCGAGGTCGTTAAGGGGAGTGGTCAGGGCTTCGAGCACTGCCTCCTGGGCGGCTAGCCCCTCGGCCTGCTGGGTGTCGTGGTCGCCGCTCTGGGGTGAGCAGATCAGGTGCAGGGTGCCGTTGGTGAGCTCGGCGGTGACGCCTAGGTGCCAGCTGGCTACCGCTGCCGAGAGTAAGCGGGCGATCGCATCGGTATCGCCCCAGCGGCCCCACTCCCGCAGCATTTCCTCGGGCGGGGTGAGGTCAATGCGCAGGCTCCAGTCGGGCTTAGTTTCGCCCCGCACCTGGAGCAGCAGCACCGCATCCTTAAACTGGGTGAGCTGAAGCTGCCGCAGCCGTTCTGCCGTGGGTCGGGCAATCAGCGAAGGGTCCGGGCTGTAGGTGGCTTCGCAGAGAATCCACAGCCGAGAGATGGTCGTATCGGTGCCCGCTGGGTCGTCTGCCGTGGTGTCGCCATCGTCGCCGGCGATGCGCGACGCCAGCCCGACCGGAATCGCCATCCGGTGCAGGTGGGCGGTGCCGGGGATGGCCTTAATGCTGACCCACACGCCAACATCGAGGCTGCTGAGGGTCTCACTTAGGTACCAGGCGATCGCCTCGGGGTCGCCCTTGCGGGCCAAGCTCAGGTTCGACAGTACAATCGCCCCGCTGCCGCCCTCGACTCCCCGAGCCGACTGGCCCTGGTTATATTTCTCCAGCAGCGAATGGGTGGCCTTGATATCGGCCTCATCCTGGTTTTCGAGCACCAGCTGGGCCAGGTGCCGCTCTAGCCGGTTGAGATAGATCGGGGCCGTCCATTCGGGGGTGGGGTTGCCCTCTAGCCGGCTGTAGACGTAGAGCTGATACACCTGGGGGTAGTGCTGGCGCACCAAGTCGTCGCCGCCATCGATCAGCGATCGCACCAGTTTAAGCAGCACCGCCGACTGATCTAGCGCCGCCGAGGTCTCGCAGAGCACGTGAAGAATGTTGCCCCGCAGCTTGATGTGCAGCTCCGCCGTGGGCAACCCCATGGCCTGCTTCAGCCAGCCCAGCACGGTGGCTACTGGTGAGTTGGGGCTAAGGGTGGGGTTGGATAAAGACACAGGCATAGGGGGTCAGGGTAACGGCTAGGCTAGGGCCACACTCCCGAATTGTGAGACAACGCCTGGCCGTGGCGCAGTCGGTTTAATTTATACCAACTCCAGCGCCAATCAGCCGATTTCTTTTAGGGCAATTTCAAAACTGGGTCAGCCCGGGGGGGCTTAGCCATCGACCCTATCTTACCTGCCCCATCCTACCTGCTCAACAACCTAGAAATGACAGGGATGCCCCGGCCTAAGACCACCTGGTCAGGCATAAGGCCCCTTGTCTAATATATTAGTGATCAATTGTGTCGACGGTACGCCTGGGCGATCGCTCCCCGAGACCCCTCCAGCGGCGCTTCCAGAGTCGACCCTGGCCCTAGATTCTCCCCCCCTTTGTGCCCCAACTTGTGATTATCCTATGACCTCGTCGCACCGTTCTGATTCCGCCCCCGTTAACCGTCAGTCTGCCGAGGTTGCGGTGGGTCTGCTGGTGCCCCCGGTGCTGCTCGGCATTTTGGTGACCCGTGCCCTGGCCGATGGGCTGACCCAGCTGGGGTTAGTCAGCGAGCAGCTTTTCTCCGGCGATCGCCTGCCCAACTTAAAAATGCCGCCGATTGCGCCCGATATCGCCACCTCTGCGCCGGAGGGTTAGGTCTATTTTGACAGGGTTTTTGATTTCTCGAAAACCCTTGCTAGAAAAGGGTTTGACGGCCTCGGTCAGCGCTGATAACGCTGTAACGATTTCAATTTGTTGATCTGGATAAACTTCTTCCGGTCAGGGTAATCCTATAGAATCTTTGCGATATCCCCGTTCTCTTTGCTGTCATACCCATGAGTTCAACGCTCCACTCCTCCGGGGATGCCCGGCCCGCAGCTCAGACAGACCCGGCTAGCCTGCCCGCAGCGGTGGATGATCAGTCCTCCTGGCAAGACTTGCTGCTGCGCCACCGGCTGCGCGTGGTCGAAGACCTGTGGGAAAACGTTCTGGAGCATGCCTGTGGCCCTGAACTCTTAAAGCTGCTCCAGCAGCTGCGGCGCATGTGCTCCCCCGAGGGGCAGGCCCCCACCGCCGCCGAGGCGCGGGTTAAAGCCGTAGTTGATGTAGTCGAAGCCCTTGACCTCGAAGATGCCATTCGGGCTTCGCGAGCCTTTGCCCTCTACTTTCAGCTGATTAACATTGTCGAGCAGCACTATGAGCAGCGCGATCAGCAGCAGCAGTACCGGGCGGCCTACGAAACCTCGGAGCTGGCCCAGCGCATTGGTCAATCGATTTTTGGCAACAGCAGCGACAGCGAGTCGAGCAACCTCTTCCAGGCTGATCTGCTGACCCGCAGCATTGCCGACCCCCCCAGCAGCCGCAAAGAGGCAGGTACCTTCCACTGGCTGTTCCCTACCCTCAAGCGGCTGAACGTGCCGCCCCAGGTGATCCAAAACTTGCTCGATCAGCTCGATGTGCGGCTGGTGTTTACCGCCCACCCCACCGAAATTGTGCGCCACACCATCCGCGACAAGCAGCGGCGGATCGCCAGCATTTTGCGCCAGATGGATCAGGCCGAAGAGAGTGCCCAAACCCTGGGCCTGGCCTCCTCCTGGGAAATCGAAGAACTCAAAGAGCAGCTCACCGAAGAAATTCGCCTCTGGTGGCGCACCGACGAGCTGCACCAGTTTAAGCCCTCGGTGCTCGACGAAGTTGACTACACCCTGCACTACTTCAACGTGGTGCTGTTTGACGCGCTGCCCCAGCTATACCAGCGGTTTGAGCGGGCGATCGCCACCACCTTTCCTGAACTCGACCCGCCCCGCCACCGCTTTTGCCGGTTTGGCTCCTGGGTGGGGGCCGATCGCGACGGCAACCCCTCCGTCACCCCCGAAGTCACCTGGAAGACCGCCTGCTACCAGCGCAACATGGTGCTCAACAAGTACATGGCCTCCGTCGATCGCCTAGTCGAGCTGCTCAGCCTCTCCCTGCACTGGAGCGAGGTGCTGCCCGAGCTGCTCGAATCGCTGGAGCAAGACCAGGTCAAAATGGCCGACATCTACGACGAGCTGGCCATTCGCTACCGTCAAGAGCCCTACCGCCTCAAGCTGGCCTACATCAAGCAGCGGCTCAAGAACACCTGCGATCGCAGCCAGCGCCTTTACCAAAGTGACCCCTTCGCTGACCACTCCAACGACCCCAGCGGCTTGCCCATCTACCGCTACGGCCACGAGTTTCTGGCTGAGCTGCGGCTGATTCAGCGCAACTTAGAAGCCACCGGCCTCAACTGCCAAGACCTCAACACCCTGATCTGCCAGGTCGAAATCTTTGGCTTTAACCTGGCCCAGCTCGACCTGCGGCAAGAGAGCACGCGCCACTCCGATGCCCTCGACGAGATCGCCGAGTACCTGCAAGTTTTGCCCCAGCCCTATAGCGAGCTACCCGAGGCTGACAAAATTGCCTGGCTGGTCAGCGAACTCACCACCCGCCGCCCCCTCACCCCCCGCGAGCTGCCCTTCTCCGACAAAACCCGCGAGACGATTGCCACCCTGCACATGGTTCGCCAGCTCCACCAGGAGTTTGGCCCCGACATTTGTGGCAGCTATGTGATCAGCATGAGCCACACCGTAAGCGACCTGCTAGAGGTGCTGCTGCTGGCCAAAGAGGCGGGTCTCTACGACCCCACCGCCGAGCTCAGCAGCCTTCAGCCGGTGCCTCTGTTTGAAACCGTCGAAGATCTCCAGCGCGCCCCGGCGGTGATGGAAGAGCTATTTCAGCTACCGCTGTATCGCAACCTGCTAGAAGGCCAGGCCAACCAGCCTGCTGACTCTGGCCCCGGCAGCGTGGCCACCCCTCGGGCCGTACCCCTGCAGGAGGTCATGCTGGGCTACTCTGACAGCAACAAAGACTCTGGTTTCCTCAGCAGCAACTGGGAAATTCACAAGGCCCAGCAGGCGTTACAGACCACCGCCGATCGCTACGGTGTCTCCCTGCGTATCTTCCACGGGCGCGGCGGCTCGGTAGGGCGCGGCGGTGGCCCCGCCTACGAGGCGATTTTGGCCCAACCGGGCCGCAGCATCAAAGGCCGGATTAAAATCACCGAGCAGGGAGAGGTGCTGGCCTCTAAGTACAACCTCTCTGACCTGGCCCTGTATAACTTGGAGACGGTGACCACCGCCGTCATTCAGGCCAGCCTGTTGAGTAACAGCGTCGATGACATTCAGCCCTGGAATGAGACCATGGAGGAGCTGGCCACTCGCTCCCGTAGCCACTACCGCCAACTGATCTACGAACAGCCCGACCTGGTCAACTTCTTCCACCAGGTCACCCCTATCCAAGAAATCAGCCAGCTCCAGATCAGCTCTCGCCCCTCGCGGCGAGGCGGCAAAAAAGACCTCGGCAGCCTGCGGGCAATTCCCTGGGTGTTTAGCTGGACCCAGGCGCGGTTTTTGCTGCCCTCTTGGTACGGGGTGGGCACGGCTCTGCAAGAGTTTGTGGACGAAGCACCGGAAGAACACCTCAAGGTGCTGCGCTACTTCTACAGCAAGTGGCCCTTCTTTAAGATGGTGATTTCCAAGGTGGAGATGACACTGGCTAAGGTCGATTTGCAAATTGCTGAGCACTACGTACGCGAGCTCACCACCCCCGAGGATAAAGAGCGGTTTTTGGATCTGTTCAACACCATTTCCCAGGAGTTTTATCTGACCCGCGACATGGTGCTGCGGATTACCGACTGCGAGCGCCTGCTCGATGGTGACCCTGATTTGCAGCGATCGGTCTACCTGCGCAACGGCACCATTGTGCCCCTGGGCTTTTTGCAGGTAGCTCTGCTGAAGCGCCTGCGCCAGTACAAAGACCAGGCGGCGACAGGGGTGATTCGATCGCGCTACAGCCAGGGCGAATTGTTGCGCGGCGCTCTCCTCACCATCAACGGCATCGCAGCGGGTATGCGAAATACGGGCTAAATTCAACCCTTAAACTGAGTGGGTAAATCACCGTGACCAACAGCGCTATTGACTATCTCACCGACTCCGAAGGTAACCCTAAGGCCGTGGTGATTCCCATTGAGCTATGGCGGCTATTGCTGCCCCAAGGTGGCGACTCCATGCAGGACTTAGCCGAAAACCTAGAAGATTATTGCTTGAATAAAGCCATGGATGAAGCTCAGGAGACACCTCTACTGAGTCGAGAAGATGCTTTAGCTTTTTTAGAAGCGGAGGATGTTGATTGAAGGTTGCCTATCGAAAACTCTTCTTGAAAGACCTGAAGAAGCTCAAAAAACAGCCTATTTACCAATCAATTCACGACATTGCCTTCAACGCTCTGGCATCGTCAGACTCAATTCAAGATTTGCCCAATGTCAAAGCTCTGACCGGAGAACCCAACCGCTATCGTGTCCGAGTTGGTGACTATCGAATTGGTGTTGAGCTAAACGGCGACACAGCAGAACTGATGCGCGTTTTGCATCGCCGTGAATTTTACCGCTACTTTCCCTAAATCTTAATTTTTTGCCCCTGGCACTGAAGTCATTGGCGCTGGCTTACACCACGATCCGTTGCTCTTCAACAACACCAAGCAAGATCTGCACGGCCTAGCCGTAATTGCGGTAGATAGAGATGCCCTTTTCGTCGATGTGCTGCTTCAAGGCCTCGCGGGTGATGGTGCCATAGGCCACGAAGTCAAAGAAGTAAGGCAAATAGGTATCTTCTTCAATGTCAAATTTGAGCCGGGCCGCCAACGCTGAGGTCACCCCATCGCCCTTGATAGCAATATCCACATCGGAGGCGGGTTTTTGAGTGCCGATCGCGCGGGAGCCAAACAAAATAGCTTCTTCCACCTCGGGGTAGGCCGCGATGAATTGGATAATTTCCTCAAGCTGCTGAGCAGATAATCCGTAGCTCATTGCTTCGCGTTCAACTCGCTGTAGAGTGCCTGCACCAGGGGGTGAAACTTGTGTTGAATAAAATCGATAGTTTCCTGTAAAACCACAGCGTTGTAGACATGACTGGTCATATTGCGCCTGGCGATCGCCGCCATCCAGCCTTCAGCATCAGTAATCAGACTTGCTTGAAAGGCAACTCACACGGTCTGTTTGCTGCTGCCGATACCGCTATAGCCTTCTTACTCTAGAAAATCTTTCATCGTTTTCCAGGCAATCTCGAAGGTAAATTCAAACGCTTGAATGAGCGCGATCTGAATCACTTCATCCTCAGGGGCTGCACAGTAGCGATCAAATACTCGGCCAAATGTCTTGAGGGCGTCGTCAAAATTTTGAAACCGCTGTACCCAGCGTAGATCACTATCCATTTCAAAAGCCCCTAATTAAGCTGTGTGAGACTTGGCACCTGCGATCGCTGAGGCGATGAAACTGATCAGAATTTTGTGTAATTTTCACTAGCGGATCAGCCCAAAAATTTTATATGCCTTATGGGATAGGCATCCTGCCTGTTCTGAGGGGATAGCCGTCTTGGCTATCCCACAAAACCATGAACACTCCCGAGGCGATCGCCCTTCCCACCCATCCTCTGACCTGCGCCTCAGATTTCTCCCCACGATATTACCGACTGAAGAAATTCAGTGTGTCGAAATCTGAGCCATGCAGTAAGCTTATCGGCAGACTAAGGGTAATAAGGGCCAAAATCGCCCTACAGCGATGGGTTCGGGTCGGCATCGGTAAGCCCGCACAGTCAGCCAACACAAAATCGTTTGAAGGGTTGAGGAGTAACTCCATGAAAAGCTTAGGGCGTTGGATGGGGCGTACGGCAGGAGCTGCTCTACTGGCAGTGGCTGCCACCGCTACAGGCGCGGCGATCGCCCCAGAGGCCGCCGAGGCCCAGGTAGCCTACGGTAGCTATGTCGGTGTTGGGGCCGGCATTGGCCTCACCAGCGACGCGGCCACCGGACAGGGCGGCGGCGTGCAGGGCGTGATCTCAGGCCGCTATCGCCTGTTGCAGTATCCGGTTTCGCTGCGGGCCCAAGGCTTTATTTTTGGCGGCGATTTTGCCTTTGTGCCAACCGTTTCCTACGACGTGCCGCTGAGCTGGAATACTGACGTGTATGTGGGAGCCGGGGCCTCGTTTGTCGGCGGCGGTGGCGACGACCCTTCTATTGTGGGTGACAAGACAGCCTTTGTCATTCAGCCGGGCATTGACCATCTGTTTCCCAACAGCAACTTGGTTGCCTTTGGCAATGCTATTTTTGCCTTCGATGCCTACCGCCAAGGTAACAATATGGCTGTCTCGGTACAGGGTGGCGTCGGCATTCAGTTTTAGCGGCTTGATCTAGAGATTTGACTCTACTCTTTGAACTTGCCAATGTCTTGGCTAACGGTGTTGTCCTGAGCTATCTAGTTTGATAGCTCAGGGCATTTTTGATCAAAGTTGAGCCAACCAGGACAAGTGTATTAGAATTGGCGGAGTTGACGAGGCTAAAGCGCCGTCAAGAGGAAATGAATGGCTGTGCAGGTTGGGTGAAACAAAGCGGCACCCAACTCCAGGGCATGTCGGGTGCCGCTGGCGCTTCACTCTAGGCCCCTAGGGCCAACACAATAACGTACGAGGATTGCCTGATGGTGATGAGTCAGCCGCTGGGGTCGGTCATCCAGGGTTCGCTGAGCCAGGGGCTAGAGGTGCGCCTGCACCCCGATATCTCGGTAGAAGACATGCGGGTGGGCAAGTTTTTGGTGGTGCAAGGGCAGCGATCGCAGTTCTTTTGCATGCTCACCGACGTGACCCTAGGCACCGGCAGCCAGCGCATTCTGGCCCATCCGCCCGAGCCATCGAACCTGTTTTTGCAGGAGGTGCTGGCCGGGACAGGGACCTACGGCACGATCAACCTGACGCCGATGCTGATGTTTACGCAGCAGGAGAGTGACAGGGTAGGGAGTGATAGCGTCGGCGGTAGGGCAAAGGCGAAGAAAAAAGGGGCTGATAGCAGCTATGGATCGATGGAGGTGCAGAGCAGCGCCGACGTGGAGCTGCTACCGGTGAAGACAATTCCGGCGCACTTTAGTCAGGTGTATGACGCCAGCGATCGCGACTTTCGGATCATCTTTGGTTGGGAAGATGACCCCCATCGGCGCAATTTTGCGATCGGTCAGCCCATCGACATGGAAGTGCCGGTATGTCTGGATCTCGATCGCTTTGTGGAGCGCAGCAACGGCATTTTTGGTAAGTCGGGTACGGGAAAATCGTTCCTCACCCGGCTGCTGCTGGCGGGCATTATTCAGCGCCAGGCGGCGGTGAACTTAATTTTCGACATGCACTCCGAGTATGGCTGGGAGGCCGTCAGCGAGGGCAAGCAGTTCAGTACCGTCAAGGGACTGAGGCAGCTGTTTCCTGGCCAGGTGCAGATGTTTACCCTCGACCCCGAGGCCACTCAGCGGCGGGGCGTGCGCGATGCCCAGGAGCTCTACATCAGCTTTGACCAGATCGATGTGGAAGACCTAAATCTTGTGCGGGGCGAGCTCAACCTGTCAGAGGCCAGCTTAGAGAACGCCATCATTCTGCGCAACGAGTTTGGCAAGGCCTGGATCAATCGCCTGTTGACCATGACCAACGAGGAGATTCAGGAGTTTTGTGAGACCAAGATGGGCAGCAAGTCGTCGATCATGGCGCTGCAGCGCAAGCTCACCCGACTGGCCGACATCAAATATATGAAGGCGGCCAGCGGCACCAACTACATCACCCAGATTCTCGCGGCCATCGATGAGGGCAGACATGTGGTGGTGGAGTTTGGCTCCCAGTCGAACATGCTGGCCTACATGCTGGCTACCAACGTCATCGCCCGGCGCATCCACGCCAGCTACGTCAAAAAAGCCGATCGCTTCTTGCAGACCAAGAACGTGGTCGATCGCCCTCGCCAGCTGATGATCACCATTGAAGAGGCCCACCGCTTTCTCGACCCAGCCACGGCCCGGCAGACCATCTTTGGCACCATCGCTCGGGAAATGCGCAAATATTTTGTCACCCTGCTGGTGGTCGATCAGCGGCCCTCGGGCATTGACAACGAGGTAATGTCGCAGATTGGCACCCGCATCACCGCCCTGCTCAACGACGAGAAAGATATTGACGCCATCTTTACCGGCGTGTCGGGGGGGCAGAGCCTGCGATCGGTGCTGGCTAAGCTCGACTCCAAGCAGCAGGCGCTGGTGCTGGGCCACGCAGTGCCCATGCCTGTGGTGGTTCGCACCCGCCCCTACGACAGCACTTTTTATACTCAAGTGGGAGCCACCGCCTGGGAAGAGCTGCCTGACGAGGTGGTGTTTAAAGCCTCAGAAATGGCCCGCGCCGATCTGGGGTTTTAAGAAAACTTTATAGGCGAGGCAGGAGAGTGGGGCCGTCGTCGAAAGTTTTTTGGGAGCCCTCTAACCATTGCGGCAAGGCCAGTTTGGGGCATCCTAGCTAGGGGTGATGCGTGTAAAGATCTGTTCCAACATCGCCTAGGTTATACCGGAGCCAAAAAAACTTCCGGAGGGAAAATCTGCCTCTGGATAGAGATAAGATCTATAGCTGAGTAGAGCTGACCTGGCGTGATACCCTAATTTCTAATCGTTGCTACTAATGTAGTATTGTCGCCACTCCAATCTTAAGTTTCTAAGTATTGTCGAGAGAATTGCTAAGGTAGTGGATAACCCTGCACTGCGGTTAGCTTTGGATGTACTCGCGCTTTGTGTTCCTGCGCATTTTTAACTGCCATTGGGCTACGGCTCGGTGGGCTCATTATTAAACTGGGAAATAGGCATCTTCCCCTCTTTTGAGGCCAGGACAAGCACATATGGTCAATTCACCGGGCCAACCCCTCGACCGGGCGGCCAATTCTGAAATTCGCCACTATTATCAGTCGCACCGGCTGTTTCGCGATCGCTACCGCGTGCTCAAAAAGCTGGGTCAGGGCGGCTTTGGCGTCACCTATCTGGCTCAAAACGCTACCTTGCCAGGGGAACCCTACTGCGTGATTAAGCAGCTCTGCCCCAAGGCGGGCAGTGAGCTATCCCTAGAGCGGGCCAAGGTGCGGTTTCGCCGCGAGGCTCGAGCTTTGGCTAACCTAGGCAGCCATTCGCAGATTCCGCAGCTGCTCGACTACTTCACCACCGGGGGCGAGTTTTACCTGGTGCAGGAATACGTGCATGGCGAAACTCTTGCCCAGGAAGTGCGTCGCCAGGGGCGGCTGACTGAGGCCCAGGTTAAGTTTTTTCTGCGCGAAATTATCCCGGTGGTGCGGTTCATTCACCGCAATCGCATTATTCACCGCGACATTAAGCCCCCCAACATCATTCGCAGCGAGCGCGATCGCCGCCTGGTGCTAATTGACTTTGGGGCCGTGCGCGAGTTCCTCTCCGACGTGGATGAAGGCGCGATGCAGGCTCCGGCCACCCAGTTCGTCGGCACCCCTGGCTTTGCCCCACCCGAGCAGTTGGCTTTGCGTCCCTGCTACGCCAGCGACGTCTACGCCTTGGGCATGACCTGCCTGTATCTGCTCACTGCCCGCACCCCCATTGAGTTTGACCAAGACCCCCAAAGCGGCGTGATTCGTTGGCACCACACCGTCACCGTCAGCCCCCACCTGACCATGGTGCTCGATCGCATGCTGCTGCCCGACTCCCAGGACCGTTACACCACCGTTGACGAGCTGGAGCGCGCCCTGGAGCTAGAGCCCCACCTCGACGTGCTGGCCGGCTGCATGAATACGCGTCAGCACCCGCCCGACGAATTTGGCGATGAGTCTGGTGATTTACCCAGCGATGCCTACCTGACCCCCATTCAGCGGGAGGCCCAGGCGATTCGCAAGTGGCGCAAAAAGCGATCGCTGCCGCAATCGCAAGGGCAAGGGCAAGGGCGTTCGGCAGGGCCGGTGTCGCTGCCCTAAGCAATCTTAGGACGGCTGCAAGGATGGGCTTGCTTCCCGCAGCCACTCCTGTATGCGGGCATTGAAGTCGACGTCGGATTCGTCGTAGAGGCAGTGGCCACCATCGGGCACCACCTCTAGGGAAAGCTGCGGGTTCAGGGCCGTTAGCCCTGCGGCCAGGGCGACAGGGATGACGCGGTCTTGGTCGCCCCAGAGCAGCAGTGTGGGTACTGCCAGCGTGGCGACCATGTCTTTGACCGAGGGGCTAAAACTGGGATCGGTGCGCGATCGCACCAGATAGCACAGCGTTCGGGCCGCGCCGCGATCGTTGGGGGGCAGCGCAAACAAATTCACTAAGTCATCGTCTACTCGGTCAGCCACCGTGTAGATGCCTGCTAGCGCTCGCCGCAAAATGCCGGGGCGGCGCACTAGGGCAAAGAGCGATCGCATCAGCAGCGGGTTGGCGACCCAGCTCTCGACCCGCAGCGCCAGGGCCGCTACCCAGCCTGCCACCAGATCCTCGCGGTTGGCCTCCAGCGGCAGCGTAATCAACGCTAGCTGCTTCACCCAGTCGGGATGGTTGTGGGCGGCCGTCAGCGCCACCAGCGCCCCCAGGGAATGGCCCAGCAGCGCCACTGGCTGACCAATTACCTGGTGAATGAAATCTGCTACCTGTGCCGCCCATAGCTCTGCGCCGTAGAGCGTTGCCGCCTTCTCAGAATCACCAAAGCCTAGCAGGTCAATGGCATAGACCGGAGCTACCTGGCTCAGGGCGGGTAAGTTGTGCCGCCACTGGTTGAGGTTGGCCCCAAACCCGTGAATCAACAGCACTGGCGGCAACGCTGCATCCCCCGGCCCGGGGTGAAACCAATAGCGAATGCGCCAGCCTCGCCAGTGCCAAAAGCGCTGGTAGCCCGCCTCGCTGAGGCCAGAAGATAGGCTGCTGAGTAATGTCGGAGGTAGAGGCACAGCACAACGCCGAGTGGGGATGGTGGGCAGTGCCCACCCTACAATGTTAGCGCTCCCACCATCTACCCCTCACCCCCTTACCCCTTCACCCCCTCACTCCCTATGCAGCCGCCCCGCTTTAGGTCATGCTAGAGACCGAAAATGCAGCAACGTGCAGAGGACTTAAAGCCATGACCGAGATGGATCCTGTCAAATTGATGAAGCAGGAAGTGGGCCGCCAGGCGGCGGCGCGGGTGCAGTCAAACACCGTAGTGGGCTTGGGCACCGGGTCGACCACCGCCTATGCCATTCAGTTCATTGGCGAACGGCTGGCGAGCGGTGAAATTAGCAACATCAAGGGCGTGCCCACCTCCTTTCAGGCGTCGGTGCTGGCTAAGCAGTACGGCATTCCCCTCACCACGCTGGATGAAGGCGACGAGATTGCTTTGGCTATTGACGGGGCCGACGAAGTTGACCCTCAGATGAACCTGGTGAAGGGAGGCGGTGCTGCCCACACCCGCGAGAAAATTGTGGATTCTCTCGCTAAAGAATTCATCGTCGTTGTCGATAGCTCGAAGCTGGTGGATAAATTAGGTACGACCTTTGCTCTGCCCGTTGAAGTCATGCCCCTGGCCGTTACTCCTGTCACTAAAGCTCTGGAAGCCCTCGGCGGCAAGCCCGACCTGCGCATGGGCATCAAAAAGGACGGCCCGGTGATCACCGACCAGGGCAACATGATTTTGGACGTCAAGTTTGATGCGATCGACGACCCTGCGGGTTTAGAAAAGACCATCAACAATATCCCCGGTGTGCTCGACAACGGCCTGTTTGTGGGCGTAGCCACCGAAGTGCTGGTGGGTGAAGTCAAGGACGGCCAGGCTAGCGTTCGCAAGCTGTAGGGATTGCAAATTCCAGTTTGAAAATAGCCGAGGGCTAAGCGGAGTCGCAGCCCTCGGCTATTTTTGTGCTCAGGTGTAGCAGAGTTGGCAGATGTAATCGGCTTTAGGCGCGATCGCCCGGTTTTTTTAAGGAAATACGTGATTCCGCATGCTTAGCAGTTAGCCGTCCTACACTGCTCATACCCAATCGGCCTAGGGTGAAGGGTTAGTGTTCTACAGCCAGCAATCAACGCTATGGGTTTTTTAACAGATTGGCGCCCTCAGAGGCGACGGCTTAGACACTGGCTGCTGCTGGGGTTGTCAGTGGCGCTGCTGGTAATGGTGCCACCGGCCCTAGCGATTGCAAATTCCTCGGGGCCGGAGCCAGCCGCCGTTCTCCCCGAGGTGGTAGCCATCATCTCCAACTCCCAGGCCATCAGGCCCCTATTTTTTGGATCTGATCAAACAAACCACTTGATATGGCGAACCCGTTTGCTGTTATTGCTTACTCATTCATAAGTAATCCTTTCTCATAATCAAGTAACGTGAAAGCGTTTGTTGTTGATGAGCACCTATCTGTTGAGTACGGGAACCCGTTTGTTGATATTGCTTACCCATTCATAAGTAACGCTTTCACGTTATTAGAAAAGGTGAAAGCGTTTATGATTAGTGGGTACTCATCAATTAATTTTGGGTTCCACTTTTAAGAAAATGCCTACCCAGAAGACGAGTGCCTTTGTATCCCATAGATGACCTTGGGTGTGCAAAAGGCACCCGTCCCCTTTAAGAGGAGACCCGATTCGCTAAGAGGTCAGATGACTGTTAGGTGCACAGCAGAACCCTTAAGCAGCGTTGAAGGTACCTGACCCCTAGACTTACTCTCTACTGCTTAACCTTAAGCGGCTGCTTAGGAGTGGAGTAAAGTTTGGGGTTGGGAATTGGAGCTTCACCCTCAGGACCTTGAGGCTCTGGATTTTCCAGATATTCAAACTCGCCTTTGCCATCAGGGCTAGGGCCTTTTGCCCAACGACCTTGGTTGCTGTCGGTGCCTTCTGACAAATTCCAGAACTGGTAAGAGACGTCCTGTTTCTCCTGCGATCGCGGGAATTGACTGGGCACCGGCATTTCTTCTAACCCATCGGCCTTGAGTTCTTCGATCGCCGCTAACCACTGATTTTGGTGCATAGTATCGCGGGCAATCATGTAGCTCAGGGTGTCTTTTACGCCGGGGTCGGTAGACATTTCATACAGACGGATGGCCTGTAGACGACCCTGGGCCTCGGCCTGCACGTTGGAGTAAAAGTCAGCCATCAGGTTGCCTGAGGCCACAACGTAGTTACCGTTCCAGGGATAGCCCGTGCTGTCGGCGGGCAGCGCCCCACCACCAGTCACAATGGCATGTTTGGGATTCATGCTAGACATAATGATGTCTTCAGTTTTCATGCCGCCCAGCACCCCTTCTACAATGGGGTCCATAGCGGATTTTTCTTGAACATCCGCAGGGGCTTTGTCAACCAAATGAGCAATCATATTGGCCAGCATTTCAACGTGGCCAATCTCTTCGGTGCCAATGTCGAGCATCATATCTTTGTATTTTGCAGGACCCCGGCAATTCCAGCCTTGAAGGAGGTACTGCATCATGACAGTCATTTCACCGAAAGGCCCACCAATCAGCTCTTGTAGCTGTTTTGCGTAAACCGGATCGGGCTTGTCAGGCTTGGTGAAATATTGCAGGCGCTTCTTGTGGTAAAACATGCATTTTTTCTGGTGAACAGCATTGGAAAGAGCATTAGAAGTCTGCTCCTCTACTGCCTTCATGGTTGCGAAATGAAAAGGGTTTCTTATCTCTCAAAGGGGTCATTAAAATGTGCTTTTGCTCGATCTTCCCCCATAGCTGTAGGGGGACTCCTGCTAAAGGTTTATTCGCCCCTCTGGCTAATTTAGTAGAGCACTTTAGTCGCCGTGGGCACATTAACGCTCGGCAGGCAAAGCATTCCTACAATCTCCTCTCAGTTCACCCCTGCCCTAGGCGCACCTTTACAACCAGCAATCCCTTGACTACCGTGAGGGATAGCCCTTTGTTTTGTGAATTCATCTCCTATGCAGTACCGCCGCTTTGGTCGCACTGAGCTTCAGATGCCCGTATTCTCCTGCGGTGGCATGCGGTATCGGCACTCGTGGAAAGACGTGCCGCCGACGGATATTCCCCGCCAGAATCAGGAGAATTTAGAGGCCACGATTCGCCGGGCGCTGGCGGTGGGCATTAACCACATCGAAACCGCGCGGGGCTACGGTACATCCGAAGTTCAGCTGGGACAGATTTTGCCGGGCTTAGATCGAGAAAGCCTGATTGTGCAAACCAAAGTCTCTCCCACCGCCGACCCCGCTGAGTTTCGCCAAAACCTGACTCAATCGCTAGCTAACCTGCGGTTAGACACCGTTGATCTGCTCGGGCTCCACGGCATCAACACGGCTGAAATCTTAGATTGGACCCTGCGCCCCGGCGGCTGCATGGAGGTGGCCCGCGAGTTTCAGCGGCAGGGGCGGGTGCGGTTTATTGGTTTCTCGACCCATGCACCAACGGCGGTAATTCAGCAGGCGATCGCATCCAACCAATTCGACTACGTCAACCTGCATTGGTACTACGTCAACCAGGACAATTGGGCTGCGATCGACACCGCCCAGCGCTACGATGTCGGCGTCTTTATTATCAGCCCATCCGATAAGGGGGGGCATCTATATAGCCCGCCCGCCAAGTTGATAGACCTGTGCGACCCGCTCAGCCCGATCGTGTTCAACGATCTGTTTTGCCTCAGCCACCCTCAGGTGCATACCCTCAGCATTGGAGCGGCGCGGCCCACCGACTTTGATGAGCACCTCAAGACGCTGCCCCTGCTGGAAGACGCCGATGCGCACCTCAAGCCTGTGCTCGATCGCCTGCATCACCATGCCCAAACCGTACTGGGCGAAGACTGGCTCCGCACCTGGGCGATCGGGTTGCCCAGCCCCGACGACACCCCTGGCAATATCAACATCCCCGCCATTTTGCGGCTGCGCAACTTGCTGCTCGCCTTTGATATGGAAGACTACGCCAAGGCCCGCTACAACATGCTGGGCAACGCGGGTCACTGGTTCCCCGGTGAAAAGGCCGAGAACTTGAGTCAGGTGGATCTTTCTGAATGTCTGCGCCGCAGCCCCCACGCCGAGAAGATTCCGCATCTGCTGGCCGAGACCCACACCGCATTGGCTGGTCAAGCGATGGCTCGACTGTCGAATGCCTAATGGTTTTGAACGTTGAGTATGCGGTTAACCATGTAGGTCGAGTGGCGCGCTAGCAGAACCCAACAAAACACAGTCTGGCGTTAGGTTTTTTCCTCCGGAGACGCTCCGCAAACACTGCGTTTCACCCAACCTACAGGAGTGCCCAATTCTTAACTTGACAAAGCCTTTACCCTTTGGGCGATCCAAGGGCTTCATCATATATTGTTTGAGAATCCTCTCAAATTCAGAACTTTTGTGAGAAGAGATTTTAAGACTTTGTTAAGATAAACACAAACGCACAGGAGAACCATTCCCCATGCCTCACACCTCTTCTCAAAAGTCCGTCGTTATCTCTCCCTCCATTCTCTCGGCTGATTTTAGCCGCCTGGGTGAAGAGATCAAGGCCGCTGATGAAGCCGGTGCTGACTGGATTCATGTGGACGTGATGGATGGTCGCTTTGTGCCCAATATCACCATTGGCCCCCTGATTGTCGAGGCGATTCGCCCCGTCACCCAAAAGCCCCTCGACGTGCACCTGATGATCGTCGAGCCCGAAAAGTATGTCGCCGATTTTGCCAAGGCTGGCGCTGACATCATCACTGTTCATTGCGAGCACAACGCCTCACCCCACCTGCACCGCACCCTGGGCCAGATCAAAGAGCTGGGCAAAGAGGCGGGCGTGGTGCTCAACCCCGGCACCCCGCTGTCGCTGATCGAGAATGTGCTCGACCTCTGCGATCTGGTGCTGATCATGAGCGTTAACCCCGGCTTCGGCGGCCAGAGCTTCATCCCCACCATGGTCGACAAAATTCGTGCCCTGCGCACCATGTGCGACGAGCGCGGTCTAGATCCCTGGATTGAAGTGGATGGTGGTCTGAAGGCCAACAACACCTGGCAGGTGCTGGAAGCTGGAGCCAATGCGATCGTCGCTGGTTCAGCGGTGTTCAACGCGCCGGACTATGCGGCGGCGATCGAAGGCATTCGCCACAGCAAGCGCCCTGCCCCCGAACTAGCTGCCGTCTAGCTCGGTCAACTGTAAAATTTAACACCGTCTACTTTCCTGCGATGTAGACGTCGAGGGGCGAGATCAGTGTCTAAACTGACTCCCCCTTTTTGTTGTGGGGAAGCGTCAGCCAAGACTATTCAGGATTTCCAGAGCCCAGGCCTACTATTATCCTTTACCCTTCTTGCTTTCGCGATGTCAGGTTGGTTTTTCCCTGCTGGTCAAGGTTATTGCCTTCGGTTGGCTCAAGTGTTGAATGAGGTCTTTTTGCACCTGCTGGTAGAGGTCGTCGCTTTCGTTCTTAAAGGCCACGACGCCGTACACTTGAACCGATTCTTGCTCACGCCCGGCCAAAAAGTGCGTACCGTGGTCGACGGTGATGATGTGATCTTTCACCAGGTCGTAGCAGGGCTGAGTGATGAGCAGATCGGTGCCAATCATTTTGGTCAACCCCTCGATGCGGCTGGCCACGTTCACGGTGTCGCCAATGGCGGTGTATTCTAGCCGCTGCACCGAACCCACATTGCCTACCACCAGCTCGCCGTAGCTAATGCCAATGCCGTTGAAGAGTGGCGGCAGTCCTTTTTCTTTGAGAGAGACGCGCAGAGTGGCGAGTGCCTTTCGCATGGCTAGAGCGGCGGAGACGGCCCCCAAGGCGTCCTGCTCTGGCCCAAGGGATTTGGGGGCACCAAACTCGGCCATCACCGCATCGCCAATAAACTTGTCGATGGTGCCCCGGTACTCCAGAATGGCGGCCACCATCACATCTAGGTAGGAGTTGAGCAGGCTGACGGTTTCAACTGCTCCCAGCTGATATGAAATGCGGCTAAACCCGCGAATATCTGAAAACAGCACCGCCGCCTGAAACTTTTGCCCCACGGTGAGGCTGGTAAAGTCCTCGGGCTGGTTGAGAATCTCTTGGGCCACCGACGGGGCCACATAGCGCTCTAGGGTGCGGCGCAGGCGCTGTTCTTCGAGTCGGTTGCTGACAGCCCCGGTGGCTATGTAGGTGACACCGCCCATGCCCAGACAGGCGACGGGGATGGCGACGGGCATGAGGCGATCGCGGTGCACCATCAGCAGGTACGCGAGCGCTCCCCAGGCGGCGATTGCGCCCACAAAGCTCACCAGTCTGGGCACGGGCTGCGTAAAGCGGTAGCCGAGCCCCAGACCGATGGCGCCAATAGCGATCGCCGTCAGCAAGCCCTGAGCTAGGGGGTTAGCGATCGCAGCGTTGACCACCCGGTCCTCCATCAGCGCGGCCAGGGCGTGGGCGTGGATTTCAACCCCTGGCATGGCCTCATCGCTGGGGGTGCGCTTGCGGTCTTGAAACGACGTGGCCATAGGGCCAATTAGCACGATTTTGCCTTCAAACTGATCGGCGATTAGGGGCCAGTTGGTGGGGTCAAGCAACTGCACAAACGACACCACCGGGAAGCTGCCCGCCGGGCCGTAAAAGAAGAGCTGTTGGCTCTGGCGCTTTGGGCTGGGATAGTTGGCTGCCGCCAGGGTTGCCCCTGCCAGAGACGGTAAATTATCAGAGAATTGGTGGGCCTGCCGCAGGGTGGCAATGCCGCGATCGGGAAAGGCGCGATGCTTGCCGTCGGCATCGACCTCTAAGTTAATGAGGCCCACCTGGGTCTGGCTGCTATAGACGGGCTGTAACAGGTTAGTAAATAGACCAAAGTCGCTGCTCGACACGTCGTAGGCGGCGGCTAGGGCCACGCGATCGCCCCACCGAGCCAGAGTTGCGTCTAAAGCTGCATCATCGTCGGGTCCGTAGCCGCTAGGATCAACCAGCAGCACATCAAGGGCCACGGCCTTAGCCCCAGCGGCCATCAATTGCTCAATCGCCTGGGCATAGGCTTGGCGCTGCCAGGGCCAGATCGCTAGGGGTTCCAAAAACGGATAGCGTTCTGGCTCGGCCTGGTACAGATCGCCCTGGGCCAACGAATATTCGTCAATGCCCACAATCACAATTTCCTCGGGTGGGGCCACCGGCCCCCGCAGCCGCAGCAAAAACGACTGAGCCTGACCCTCAATCAGCACAATCCATGGGTGCTGGGAAGTCAGGGCGATCGCCCCAAACACCGCCCAGCTCACCATCAGCCCGTGCCCAAGCTGGAAGATACGTCGATAGGATTTAACCATGGCAACCGCTCCCTAAGACGCCAACGCTGAACGAGTGGCTCTGGCACAACTCAGAGCCTGGCAGCACCCCTATTCCCCACCATCTGCAAGCTTCCCATGCTGGAAGCTTACCTCTAGAACGGAAAGGGAAATCGGATTGGCGGGGTGGGAATGGAGGGCACCCAATAGTAGGGCAACGGCACCCCTGGAAACAGCTGCTCGAAGGAGCGGCGCAGGTTAGCCATGCCAGGTATTTCTACCGCAAAACCGTCAATTAGCGGGCCTTCTAGCAGGTCAATAAAATCCTCTGGGCTAAGGGGCGTAACCACCGCCTCGTCGTCCTCGGCATCCACGATGACCTGCTGTCCCTCCGCCAGGGTAATCGAATCCGCTGGCGCAAAGTCTATGGTTTCTGACTGGGTCGCGTCAGCCGGTGCTGGTTTAGAGTCTTCGCCATCAACGGGTAAAGAGCTGTTTTGCTTTGGTGCGGCAAGGAAACCGAGCGGTCCAGTGAGCGGCCCGGTTGGTGGGATTGTTGGCCCGGTTGGCGTAGTTGGTTCAGGGGTGATGACGGGGTCAGGAGTGATGACGGGCTCAGGGACGACAGGTTCAGGGGTGACGACAGGGTCAGGGGTGATGACAGGCGATGGCTCCGTCGGCTGGGAGGACGGCATAGGGTTAATAAAGGGGACCACCGGGTCGGTGTTAGGCACCGTCGGGTCTAGGGATGGATCAAGCGGGTCAAAGTCGCCCGTCATTGCGTCAACGGGCTCGGGGTTGGCATGGCGCTCCACGACGACTTCCCCCTCGAACACCTGAACAATGGTTTCCCCAGTTTCAGTGACTTCGATGGTATAAATTGTGCCTCGCACTCCGGCGACGACTGAGGTCGAGCAGCCGTTGAGGTTACCGTTGACCAGCAGCGTACCTCGGGTGAGCTGAGCACATTGCCCCACCACTAAACTAGAGTTGTGGGCCAAGCGCGCTACAGCCCCATTGTTGAACCGCAGCGATGCTCGGGCATCCCTTGTTCTGACTTGTTGGCGCTGCTGGACCACGCTGTTGACCTGGGCTGCGCGGTTTTGAATGTAGACCTGGTTGCTGTCTAAAATTTCGGTCACGGTAGCGGCAGAGATCGACTGGCCCTGGGCCCGCTGCCCCGGTATGGCTAGCAGGCTACTGCCCACCAGCGCTGCCCCCATGAGTCGCGCAAACCGTCCCCAGCTCGTGCTGGATTGTAGTCTAAGCCCCGATAACCAAAAAGACGCCATCATAAGTTCCACTGAGTTGCCTTGATAGGATCTATACACAGGCAATATCCGAAATTCAGCATAGATTGCGAAACTTAACCTGCTAAAAAGCTAGCTGAACACGTCGGGCTGATTGGGGTCGTGCACCTGGCCCAGGTTAGGCAACAGAGCGCTGACATCATCGGGTGACTCGGCAATCATTGTGAGTAAGTCATAGGCATCTATCGACTTGCCGGTTTGCGCCGACAGGCGATGGGCGTAATAGCGCAACTGGGCCATAATGCGCGGTTCGGCCTGGCGCAGATACATGCACAGGCAGGCCCGCGCCTGGGCTTCTGAATCGCGCCCCAAAAAGTAGGCTAGGGCTGCCAGCAGATCGCGCTCGTAGTCGGGCAGGGTTTGGGGATCGATGGGCATGGTGAGGTGAACACGATTGGTTTAAGCACGAACCGTTGAGGGTTGATTTTGATACTACCCTTTCGTCCGAGAGGCGAGCTAAGCGCGGGCCTCGCCGCAAACTCGTTCCTCAAAACGGGACGTTGCGACAAAGGCACCAGACAAGCTGCCCGGTGCCTTTATCGCATCACTCAATCGACGGGTTGGCTAGCTAGAACCACTAGCCAGGGGTGGCTGGGGCGCGGGCCTCGCCTTTTTCGAACACTTTCTCGGTAATCAGGCGTGACCCCTGCTTGCGGGTGAGGTAGTTGGCTACCCACTGGGTCATCACCATGAGCTTGTTGTCAAACTCAATTAGATAAAAGATGTGCACAAACAGCCACACAAACCAGGCAAAAAAGCCGGTGAGCTTGGCCCAGGGCAGATTGACGACGGCGGCGTGACGACCAATTACCGCCAAGCTGCCGGTGTCTTTGTATTCAAAGGGAGGCAGGGTTTCGTTTTTGAGCTGTTTTTGAATCAGCCGGGCCACATATTTGCCTTCCTGCATCGCTACGGGGGCCACTCCCGGCAGGGGACGGTTCCCCTCCGGGGAGGCTGCGCCAACGCCTTGGTGGGCGAAGTGGGCCAGGTCACCGACCACAAAAATATTTGGATGGGTGGGTAGGCTGAGGTCATTGCCAACCATGACTCGGCCTGAGCGATCGCGCTCAGCCCCAGTGCTCTCAGCCAAAATGCCGCCCATGCCAGGGTCACGCACTCCGGCCGCCCAAAGCACAGTACCCGCCTGCAAGGTCGTGACCTCATCCCCCTGCTTGAGGGTGATCTGGTGACCCGAAATATCCGTTACTAGAGACTGGGTCAGCACCTCGACGCCCATTTTCTCTAGGTCGGCGTTGGCCCGAGTTGATAACTCAGGCGGGAAGGGCGGCAGCACCCGATCCATACCCTCGATCAATAGAATGCGGCTATCGGTGGTGTCAATGTGGCGAAAGTCATTGGGCAGGGTGTGGAAAGCCAGCTCAGCTAGCGCTCCGGCCAGCTCTACCCCAGTGGGGCCGCCGCCCACAATCACAAACGTGAGCAGAGTTTGTCTAAGCTCGGGGTCAGCGGTGTTCTCGGCTTTTTCAAAGGCGGCAAAGATGCGTCGCCGCATTTCTAGGGCGTCTTCTACGGTTTTGAGACCAGGGGCTACCTCAGCCCAGTCGTCACGGCCAAAGTAGAAGTGGCTCATACCCGTGGCCACAATTAGGCTGTCGTAGGGCACAACGCGGCCATCGGCGAGGCTGACCATCTGCGGGCCAGGGTCGACATTGGTGACTTCCCCCATCAGCACCCGAGTATTCTTTTGGGCGCTGAGGATGCTGCGCAGGGGGGAAGCAATGTCGCCGGGGGAGAGGCCGCCGGTGGCCACCTGGTACAGCAGCGGCTGAAACAGGTGGAAATTACGCTTGTCGATTAGGGTGACTTCCACGTCGGCACGACCGAGCTGCTGGGCGGCGTAGAGACCGCCAAAGCCGCCTCCAATAATCACCACCTGATGCTTGCCGGAGGTAACGGGCGGCACCTCAACGGTGGGGGAAGCGTCTTCGCGGGCTGTGTCTTGGGCCCTAGCGGCTTGGTCGGAGCGTGAGACAGTCTGCATGGCAATACCAGGGAAGCAGGTTGTTACTTTTCGTTATAAAGCAGGATACCGCTAAATACTGTGCGCTGTGCTATATCCGTGCAGCTCCATGCAGCCTGTGCAAGATTATGACAAGTTGAGTCTGAGGGGTTTCGATCGCAGGGGCCGGGCTGATAGATTAAAAGATCTGATTTTTGTGGGCCCTACTCGATCAATCTGGACAATGTCGCGTTTGGGCTGCGGTAAGGGGGCTAAAATTTGGGGAGCTTTCCTGCGCTTCGGTGACGGGGTGAGGAGGGCCGACCTCGCGATCGCAGGGAGACAAGAAATACGGCTATGACGCTGATCGTACAGAAATATGGCGGCACCTCTGTGGGCACCGTGGAGCGCATTCAGGCGGTGGCCCAACGGATCAAAGCCACGGTAGAGGCTGGGCACTCGGTGGTGGTGGTGGTGTCGGCCATGGGCAAAACCACTGACGGCCTGGTGAAGCTCGCCAACGATATTACCGATCAGCCCAGCCGCCGCGAAATGGACATGCTGCTCTCCACTGGCGAGCAGGTGACTATTGCTTTGTTGACCATGGCCCTGCACGCCCTGGGGCAAGACGCCATTTCCCTTACGGGGGCCCAGGTGGGCATTGTCACTGAGGCTGAGCACACCCGCGCCCGCATTCTAAAAATCAAAACCGATCGCCTCAAGCGCCACATTGACGAAGGCAAGGTAATTGTGGTGGCTGGGTTCCAGGGCATTAGCCAAACCTCGGATCTAGAGATCACCACCCTGGGGCGGGGCGGATCTGACACCTCGGCGGTGGCCCTGGCGGCGGCCCTAGGGGCCGAAAAGTGCGAAATCTATACCGATGTGCCGGGCATTCTCACCACCGACCCGCGCCTGGTGCCCGAGGCCCAGCTGATGGATGAGATTACCAGCGACGAAATGCTGGAGCTGGCTAGCTTAGGGGCCAAGGTGCTGCACCCCCGCGCGGTAGAGATCGCTCGCAACTACGGCGTCACCCTGGTGGTGCGATCGAGCTGGACCGATGAGCCAGGCACCCGCGTAATTTCTCCGCGACCCCAGCCTCGACCCCTAGAGGGGCTAGAGCTAGCCCAGCCGGTGGATGCTGTGGAGTTTGACACCGACCAGGCCAAGGTGGCGCTGCTGCGGATTCCCGATCGCCCCGGCATTGCCGCCCGCTTGTTTGGCGAACTGGCTACCCAGGCGCTGAATGTGGACTTGATCATTCAGTCTATCCACGAGGGCAATACCAACGACATTGCTTTCACCATGGTCAGGGCAAACCTCAATCGGGCTGAAGCGGTGGCCGAGGCCATTGCCCCAGCGCTGCGCAGCAACCCCACCGACACCACCCAGGCGGAGGTGATGATTGACCAGCGCATGGCCAAAATTAGCATTGCCGGGGCGGGCATGATTGGTCGCCCCGGGGTGGCCGCCAAGATGTTCTCCTCCCTAGCCGCGGCGGGGATCAACATTCAGCTGATTTCAACGTCAGAGGTAAAGGTCAGCTGCACGATCGATGTGGCAGACTGCGATCGCGCCATTGCGATCCTCTGCGAGGCCTTTGAGGTTATCTCGTCTCCCATGCCCCAGGGCGCATCGCCCACGGCCGTCGAGGCCCCAGTGGTGCGCGGCGCGGCTCTAGACACCAAGCAGGCTCGGGTTGCCATTCGCCACGTGCCCGACCGCCCTGGGATGGCGGCCTACATCTTTCAGCTGCTGGCCACCCACGGGGTCAGTGTAGACATGATTATTCAGTCGCAGCGCTGCCGTCTGGTGCAGGGTCATGCCTCCCGCGATATTGCCTTTACTGTGGCCCAGGGTGACGCTCAGACCGCGAAAATTGTGGTGGAGTCGGCCGCCGCTGAGCTGGGCCTGGGAGATGTGGCGGTGGATGAGGCGATCGCCAAGGTCAGCGTCGTTGGCACCGGCATGATCTATGCTCCTGGCGTAGCCGCGCGCATGTTCAAAGCGCTCTCAGAGCAGGGCATTAACCTGCAAATGATTGCTACCTCAGAGATCAAAATTAGCTGCGTCGTGGCCGAAGATGAGGGCGTTACGGCTCTGCGAGCTGTGCACAACGCCTTTGGCCTAGCGGGGCTAGAGCGCACGGTGGTACCCGCCTGAGAATGTTGACCTGATCCCAGGCGTCCAGGCCTTTTGGCAGCACCCCTGAGGTTACAGATGGCAGTGGCTGAGTAGGTAGTTTCTCTAGGAGCAGGCTTGGTTGATGCGTTTGTCACGCAGGGCTTTGCAGACAGCGCTTCCCAAAGGAAGGCCTTCGCTCCTGGGGAACCCACGACAAATCTAGCAGCGCCCCTCGGGGGTTGTTTTGGCCACAGTTTGGCTTAAAAACCAAAAAACACCGATGCTTACAGCGGTGCTAGTCCCCTAAGGGGGGCAAAAGTATAGCTTTCACAAAAGGCTTTGCACGACCGAGGGGTGCTAAACCTTGCTAGGAACCACTTTCTTAGCACCGACAGGCTGAACGCGGAACTTGACCAGGTTGGCCAACTCTTGCAGTTGGTGAATGGCTTCAGCCCCTTCTAGCTTCATCAGCTCGCGGTCATCGCGCATTTCGGTCCAGGTGATGCCGTAGTCGGACACCAAAAAGCGAATCAGGTGGTCATCGCCCAGGCTCACCATAAAGGAGGCGCTGTTCATTTGGCCGCCACAAGTGTAGCAGGAGGCTAGATAGCCCATTTCCTCAAGCACGGTGGCCAGTGCTTGCAGGTTCATAACCAGGTCTCTAACAAATTGACGGTGCTGCTCGGCTAGTCTGACAAACATAACGACACTCCTCGTTACCCATAAAAATTGTAGCCCAAAAATTAATTAATTCTTAAGATACTAAATATGTTGCTCACCTTCTGGTTAAGCAATCCATCCATCTTAGCTACCCTGACGCAGATTTGCCCTCTTCGACGCTAAATCTATTTCTCACTGATTGTCATACCTCCGCAGACATAAGCTGCGAAGGCATTTTGTAGATTGTGAAAACTTGAGAACTTGTGCGCTCTAACGTGAAGGCGGGCCGTAGCGGTGGTCTGAAAATGCACTTTGCATAGGGTAGACAGTAAATTGAGCCCCTACGGTAGCTATCACAACTAAATGGCGATTTCTGGCGACAATGTCATGCAACCTTATAAATCTGCCGTGGCCAAGCTTGAGGGTTTGATGGCCCAGGTGTGGTCTTCTGCCAGCTTTAGGGTGGTTTGGTGATAGCCAACCAGCGATTCGCGGTGGCCGACACTGATAAATGTAGTGCCGCTATGGTGCAGGTAGTCGTAAAGCTTAGCCTCGTTGGCCAGATCGAGGGCGCTGGTAGCCTCATCGAGAATGGCAAAGTCAGGCCGGCTAACCAAAATGCGGGCGAAGGTGAGCCGTTGCTGCTCGCCTAAGGAGAGCACGTCGCCCCATTCTTCTACAGCATCAAAGCCACCGAAACGCTCGACTAAGTTCGCCAGATTGACTTTCTCGAGGGCGACCTGAAGACCAGCATCGTCTACAACTTGACTGGTGTTGGGGTAGAGCAGCTGCTCTCGCAGCGTGCCGAGAATCATGTAGGGCTTCTGGGGCAAAAAGAGAATGTTGTCTAGCTCGGGGCGGTAAATGGTGCCGCTGCCGGAATGCCACAGGCCTGCGATCGCCCGCAACAGCGAACTCTTGCCGCAGCCGCTCGGCCCCACAATCAGCAGCCCGGTTTGGTCAGGGATATCTATAGAGAGATTTTCGACTAGGGTGCGCTGGTAGTTGGGGGTTTGCAGGGTGAACTCTTTCAGCGCTAGAGATGCGGCGGTTTCGATGGCGATCGTTGGATGGTCAAGGGATTCTGTAGAGTCTTCCGCCGTGGAATGGTCTAGGGATGCTAAGGGTTCCGCTGTTTCAGCTTCGGGCTCTAGATGGTTGAGGGCTTCGGCAAAGCTGTAGAGACGGTCGATACCGGCCCCAAAAGAGGTCAGCTCTGAGAATCGGGCCACCACGACGTTGAGGGAAAAGAACACTCGCACGAAGGCTCCCTGAGCCTCGGAGACCTTGCCCACTTCGAGATCGCCGGAAAACACCGCCGGGGCCACCACGATCGCCGGCAGTACAAAGGGAATAAATTCGTAGGCGTTGGTTAGAGCGTTGAGGTTGAGTTCCCAGACGATCAGCTTTTTGAAGTTGTCGAAGGCGGCCATGAAGCGGTTATTCACCTGGCTGGCCTCTTGGGCTTCGCCTCGGTAAAAGGCAATCGCCTCGGCGTTTTCGCGAATCCGCACCAGGCTAAAACGAAAGTTGGCCTCGCGTTTTAGCTGCTCAAAGTTAAGCCGCACCAGGGGCTGACCAAAGATCACCACCGTCACCAGGGTGCCCAGCAGGGCATAGAGCACCAGAAACCCCACCAGGTTTTTGGAGATGCCCCACAGCACGCCGCTAAAGGCGATTACCTGCAAGACAGAGCTAACGACGACTAACAACAGCGCCAGGGACTGCTGGGTGAAATTCCTTACATCTTCGGCAATGCGCTGGTCGGGGTTGTCGATGTCGGGGTGAAACTGCTGAATGTCGTAGAAGGCGCGATCGCCAAAGTAGTCAGCCACAAACCGCCCGGTCAGCCAGCGCCGCCACTCTAACCCCAGGCGCTTTTGCAGATAGTCGTAACCGGCCATCAGCGGTGCGTAGGCGACCAGCACGCCGACAAACACCAGCACCGTCTCCCAGAAGCGGGCTTCGTCTTTGGCCGAGAGGGCTGAGATCAGCACGCCACGCTTGTTGTTGAGCACCACGCTGAGGCCGGTGTAGCCCAGCAGAAACACCGCAATCAGCAGCAGCAGGCCCCCGGCTTTCCACTTTTCGTCGCCAAACCAGTAGGACTTGGCGATCGCCCAAAACCGTCTGAACCCTTTCAGGTTAAATCGTTCCATGCCGGTGCAAAATCTCCCGCTGCGCGAAGGGTGCTTTGGGGATCTTACAAAACTTAAACCTTTCCTGCCGGGTCACTGGGGCGTCAGGGCTCCCATTTTGCCGCTTTGGTAGTCGGTTACGGCTTGGTAGATTTCCGCAGAGGTGTTCATCACAAAAGGGCCGTGGCCAACGATGGGCTCGTCGATGGGCTGGCCGCAAAGCAGCAGGGCGGTGGTGTCTTGCTGGCAGTCGAGGGTGAGGGTGGTGCCAGCGCGATCGCAAATGCCAATTTCTGCTTCTGCGATCGGCTCTGACCCACCGATGCTTACGGCTCCTTTCAGCACAACCAGAATCGTGGTGTAGCCCTCAGGCAAGTCCAGACTTACCTGCTTGCCCCCGGCCAGCCGCAGATCCCAGAGGTGGATGGGGGTGAAGGTTTGCGCTGGCCCTTTAGCTCCCTGAAACTCTCCGGCGATCACACGTAGGCTGCCCTGGCCATCGGGCAGCTCTACGGTGGGAATGCGATCGGCGGTAATGCCTTGGTAGCGGGGCGCAGACATTTTGTCTTTGGCAGGCAGATTTACCCACAGCTGCACCATCTCAAAGGGGCCGCCATGATGGGCAAAGTTTGACCCGTGGAATTCTTCGTGAACCAGACCCGCCGCTGCCGTCATCCACTGCACATCCCCAGGGCCAATGATGCCGCCGCCGCCAGCAGAGTCGCGGTGCTCGACTTCGCCGTCATAGACAATGGTGACGGTCTCAAAGCCTCGATGGGGATGTTCGCCCACACCGCGCCGGGCAGTGGTCGGCGCAAAATTGGCTGGCCCCGCATAGTCGAGCAGCAAAAAGGGGCTAATGGTTTGGCCCAGACCGTTGTAGGCCATCAGCGTGCGCACCGGAAAGCCATCGCCTACCCAGTGGCGACCTTGGGTGCGCTGAATGCTGTGCAGGGTCTTGGCAGTGCTGGGTTGGTTGAGGGTCGGCATAGTGGCGGTCTAGCTGGTTGGATTTAAAAAAACTACAGGAGCTGGCTGAGATTTTCGTAGAGGGTTGCGATCTCACAGGTAAACCCAATACTAGAAAATTCAACAATGCTTCCTATTTGATAATTGTAGGGAATCCATAGGTTGTCTGACTTACGCTGAAATCGCTCAACTAACACCTGCTTTTGGTGAATGAGAACGTACTCTTCAAAGGCGGGGTTCGATTTGTAGTCAGCAAACTTATCTCCCCGGTCAAAAGCCTCCGTTGAATCTGACAAAACTTCGATAATGAGCTTGGGATGCACGATGAAGTCTTCATCAGAGCGGAGGTCGCGATCATCGCAGGTAACTGCTAGGTCAGGATAGTAGAACACCTTTAAAGCGGGCAGCCTCACCTTCATATCTGTGGCATAGGCAATGCAAGCGGTGCCGCGCAGGTGATTGACCAGCAATGCCGAGAGATTGCCCGTAATGATGACGTGCGCTTTGCTAGCGCCAGCCATCGCCACCATCTGACCCTGAAGGTACTCGTGCTTGATAGGGCTGATGTGCTCAAGCTGAAGGTATTCTTCAGCAGTAAAGTAGGCGTGGCTTTTGCTAACGGTCATAGTTGAGACTTATATCGCTAGCGGCAGGTATTATCTCCGGCTCCCTATTGATGATAGCGATGTTCTGCTTCGGCATTTTGACTAACTTCTGAAGCTCGTAGAATTGCCACTGTCCCATAGGTTCTTTAGCGTTGAGATAGAACTATCTGTCCATGACTTACATTAGTTTTAATCATGGACTAAACCCATGACAGCAATGTCCTTGCAGAACCCGCTATTGCCAATGCTGACGATCGCCCGCCGCCAACCCAAAATCATTGCTCTGCTGACGGCGCTGGGAGTAACCCTGATCGCTAAGCCGCTGGCTTCTGAAACGTTGCCCCTGCCTGACCACCTGGTTCCGTTGACCTCGGCAGAGGGTCAGAGGCTGCTACGAGACAGTGAGGCTCTGGCGGATTATGTACCGCTCACGAGCCAGTTTGTGACTCAGGTGAACCAGGCCTTTTGCGGGGTGGCGAGCATGGTGATGGTGCTCAACGCACTAGGGATTCCGGCTCCGCTAGCCCCAGAGTGGGAGCGGAATTACTTCACTCAGGAGAATGTGTTTAACGAGCAGACCGAGGCGATTATTGCTAGGGATGCGATCGCCCGTCAAGGCCTCACTTTGGCAGAACTTGCAGGGATTCTCGAAACTTATCCAGTGCAGGCCGAAATCCACCACGGCAGCGATGTGAGCCTAGAGGAATTTCGCAACTTGATTCGCGCCAATCTAGAGACCCCCGACAGCTACGTGCTGATCAACTACTTGCGCCGGGCGATCGGTCAGGAAAGCGGTGGCCACATTTCGCCCGTTGCTGCCTACGATGCTGACACCGACCAATTTTTGATTTTGGATGTGTCGCGTTACAAGTACCCACCCGTGTGGGTGCAGGCTGAAACGCTATGGGAGTCTACCAACACGATAGATTCGGTGTCGGGCAAGACACGGGGGTTTTTGCTAGTGCAGGCGCGGTAGCTAACTATTTCAGGTTTTCAATCCAGATGCTGTCGTCGCTGCCCGAGTTAGTGTAGACCGATAAGTCAACCTTCAAACAGCCGATCGCCCCGGTGCAGACGGTAGGCAATGTCGTAGGTTTGGGCCTGCGATCGCGTCGTTGGCGAGTGGGCCGCCAGGTATCGGGCCGCAGCTACCAGGGCATTGATGCCCTCAGGGCCGTGGTCCAGGGCCGCATAGAGCTGAAAGGCGGCTTCTAGGGATTGAATCACGTGGAAATTGCGATCTTCTCGCAGCATCAACTGACCCAGCCGCGCCATCAACCGCTGCGGGTTGCCACCGCTGTAGAGGTATTGGGCTACCAGCTTGCCCATGGCCTGCACCTGCTGTTGCCGATCCAACAAGTCTGACAGCTGCGTGAGCAGCGCCTCGGGGTCGTCTACGGTGTCGTTGGCATCGGGCAGGCGGGCCGAGGGCACGTTGAGGAAACGGTTTAGGTATACCGCCATGGCGGCATCAAAGACTCCCCGCAGCAGATCGGGACTAGGGCAGCGCGTCAGCCCCTGGAGTACCGCATTGGCGTAGGTAAAGGGGTGGTGGGCCGCGTTCCAGTCGCCGTGGTCGTTATTGGTGTTGAACTGAGCTACCCGCAGAGCCGCCGCGTAGGTGACGAGGCTGGCCAGTTGGGGCTCGGTGCAGCCCTGGCGGAGGGCGTCGACCAGAGCGGTTACGGTGGCCTGAGGGTCATCCCCCAGGAGCAAAGACAGTAGCTCAGATGCCCCTGACCATTGCCCCCGTTGAGCCTGGCCAGTCTCTAAGGTAGCAGGTAGGGCTGCAAAGGCGGTCTCTACCATAGCGACCAAATCCACCGGGTAGCGCCAGGCGTTAGCCTCTTCCATGCGAGTGGCCTGGGCTAGGCACGGCATCAGGCTGGCGAGCACGGGTTCTGCCTCCTGCCATTGCACCTGATCCAGTGCCTCCAGGGCCTTATTGATGAAATCTAGCGTATGGCCCTCGTCGAGGTAGCGATGGTCGGTGGCGGCAGCAAACAGCATCTCGGCAATTTGGGCGGGGGAAAGTTTAGCCCGGACGGCGGTTAACACACAGCGTTCTGCCGCCTCGCTGTCGCGCCGTTCAATGAACTGACGAAACCAAGCTTTGAGGGTGGCAAAGTCTGGCTGCGTCTGGAGCAGGGGATGCACGGGAAAGTGGGGCGGGGCCCCAGCACTGTCTCGGGCTACGGCAGATAAACCTTGATACAAAGCTCGCGGGCGATCGCCCTCCTCCAGGGTGGGCAGCAAATTCATCAGGGCCGTTAGGATGGTTAACCCCGTATCCCAGCCAGACTTGAGGTGGCGAGTGCCAAACGCCAACCCCACTTGAAAGGGCTCACGGGCGGGAACCTCCTCAGCCAGCAAGGCAATTACCGATTTGGCAATCACCAGCGACAGGGTCTGCTCCAGACCATCCTGGAGACGCTGTCGTTGGTGCGATCGCCCATCCACCTGGGGCGACAAATCCAGCCAGATCTCTCCGTCCTGAAGGTGCACCGGAAAGGCCCGCACATCATCAGCCCAGGCATCGAAAGTGCCACCGCTGGCCAGATCAAAGCGAGCATAGTGCCACGGACAGGTGAGAATGCCATCTTTGCAAACACTGCCCTGCAACGGAAACCCCATGTGGGGACAGCGGTTATCAATGGCATAGACCTGACCGTCGGTATAAAACAGGGCAATGATGTGCCCCTGCAACTGAACCCGAAGGCTACCTTTTTGAGCCAGATCGACTAGAGTAGCTGCACGAACTAGGGAAGTGGCAGAAGACACCGGCTGGGCCGTCCAGCATTTGTTGACGGCAGAAGCATATTGCAAAGTGTGTATGTCCCTAGCTCGTGCCAATAGCTGATGCTGCCCTAACACTTCACGGCGTAACGTCACCGTTGCGCCAGCCTCTGGCTTGCCGCAGGTGTCTCGCTTGGGCGGCGATAGTTGGCAGATTTCTCTCGCCTCGTACTAAGCGACAAGCGATCGCGCCACCGCCCTGTGCTTTTCCAGCACCACCGGCAAATCCAGCGTTAGCAATCCCTCGGGGTTGAGCACCTCTCTGCCGTGGATGAAGCTGTAGTCGACGCGATCAATCACGCAGAAAATTAGCGCGGCGACGGGGTCGTAGGCGGTGCCCGACAGCCCCAGGCGATCGAGATTCACGGTAATAAAATCGGCCGCCATGCCGGGGGCCAGGTAGCCAATATCGTTGCGACCTAGTACTTTGGCCCCGCCGCGAGTAGCAATGTCTAACGCTTCACGGGCGGTTAGCGCTCCGGCATCTTCTTCGCGCACGCGGGCCATGAGAAAGGCTTGGCGGGCCTCGGCTAGCAGGTGGCTGCCGTCGTTAGAGGCCGACCCGTCGACCCCTAGGCCCACGGGTACGTTCTGATCCAGCATTTTTCTGAGCGGGGCCATACCGCTGGCTAGTCGCATGTTGCTACAGGGGCAGTGGGCCACCCCAGTACCGGTCTGGCCAAAGCTGTGGATTGCTTTGTCGTCGAGCTTAACGCAGTGGGCGTGCCAAACATCTTCCCCCAGCCAGCCCACAGAGGCGGCGTAGTCGCCGGGGGTGAGACCAAAGGTATCTAGGCTGTAGGTAACGTCGGAGTTGTTTTCGGCTAGGTGGGTATGCAGCCGCACGCCAGGGTAACTGCGGGCCAGGGCGGCCGACTCGCGCATCAGCTCCGTCGAGACGCTAAAGGGCGAGCAGGGGGCCAGGGTAATGCGTACCAGGGCGTAGGGGTCGTTGTCGTGGTACTGCTCAATCAGCCGCTGGGAGTCTTTGAGGATGTTGGCCTCGGCTTCCACAATCGAGTCGGGGGGCAGGCCGCCTTTGCTTTCGCCCACGCTCATGCTGCCTCGGCTGGCATGGAACCGCAGGCCGGTTTGGCGCACCGCTTCGATTTCATCATCCAACGTGCAGTCGTTGGGGAAGAGGTAGAGGTGGTCGCTGGCGGTGGTGCAGCCCGAGTAGATCAGCTCGGCAGTAGCCACCTGGGCGCTGAGGGCGATCGCCTCAGGGGTGAGCTGCTGCCACAGTGGGTAGAGAGTGCTGAGCCAGTCGAACAGTGACGAGTTTTGTGCCCCCGGCACTACCCGAGTGAGGGTCTGAAAAAAGTGGTGGTGAGTGTTGACCAGGCCGGGCAACACCAGGTGGCGATCGCCCAAATCGAGCACCCGATCTGCACTCTGAGGAAGTTCTTCAGTAGTGCCCACCTGCTCAATCACGTGGTCGCGAATGAACAGCGCCCCAGAGCGAATTTCTCGCCGCTGGTCATCCATAGTGACCAGGGTATGAGCGTTTTTGACCAGAAGAGTTGGCACTGTGGGTAGCCCCGCGACGCAACGGTTGAAGCGGACTATAGCAGGTACCCCTAAATGGCAATATTTTTGCTTGGCTAAATTTAGATTTTGTGATGGTGAACGGCGTAGTAACGCTTTTTTATACGCCGCTTAAGGCTTCGCCTAGGAATCTAGAGGAAATACTTTGTTGGAGTTGTCATTGGAAGTAGAGCCGTAGACGATGTCTATATCGCCTTTACCAAAGAGCGCACGGCAAGAATTTCATCTGATCGCAGCGGTGCGATCGCTGATTTGGCAACTGTAACGACATCAATGGATTCGCCCAGAGCATTAAAGACTTCGAGAATATAACCATCTTCGCCATCTTCAGGATCTGGAACAGTGTCGATAAAGGTAGCAATATCGCCCTGTCTGAGGTTGTACTCAGGAAAGTCTCGATTGAGCGAGACGCGGCTATAAAGTGGAATTTTGGTCTCTTTCATCGTTTTGGCTTTAGAGTGACGAACTGAATGATGCCGTCTTTAGCACGTTTTATCCAAACTGTAACAACAAGCAGGGTGCCATTAGGGCCAATTAGCGGGCCTTCAATCAAGTAGTATGTGCCGTACTTATCCTGGCGGTCTGAGATAGCATCTTGGGTTTTTATCAAGTTGAAAATGGCTTGTTTAAGTCGGTTAGGATTGTCTTGAGTAAATCCGACTTGGGCAAGAAGTTTAGATTTGTCATCTTCTGAGCGTAGAACCAACAAGTAGTCAGTAAGCTTGGCCTCGGGAATTAGAATAGTTCCTTGCAGTTTCATTGTGGCTTTACTTTCGCCCAATCAAAATCTGGGCACCTGGTGCTTATCTAACGCTGACATTAGGACAGCCCAATAAATTTTTGAAATAGCTTTACCTTGTCGCCGTAGGGGGGGTAGCGCCAGTCCATATCCATCCAGAAGGGCTTTTTGAGCACGCTCTTGAGGTGTGAGAAAGTATTGAAGCTGTGCTGACCGTGATAGCTGCCGACACCGCTGCTGCCAACGCCGCCAAAGGGTAAATCCCAAATGGCGATCTGCAAAATCACGTCGTTGATGCACACTGAGCCAGCGGTAGTGCGATTGAGCACCTGTTCCTGCACCTGGCGATCGCGCGTGAATAGATACAGTGCCAGGGGCTTAGGCTGCTGGTTGACAGCGGCAATCGCATCCCCCAAATCCTTATAGGGGAGAATTGGCAAAATGGGGCCAAAGATCTCCTCCTGCATCAGCGAGGCATCCCAGCCGATGCCATCGATTAGGGTGGGGGCGATGTAGCGATCGCTCCGGTTATGCTGGCCCCCCGCCAGGATGTTGCCCTGGTTCAGCAGGCCCGCTAGGCGGTCAAACTGGCGATCGTTAACCACCCGCGAAAGATCAGGACTGGTGGCGGGGTCATCCCCATAGCAGGCCTGAATACGCTGCTGGAGCGCTGTCACCAGACCGTCCTTAACGCGCTCATCGACGAGCAGATAGTCGGGAGCCACGCAGGTCTGCCCAGCATTGAGAAATTTGCCCCAGACAATGCGCCGCGCTGCCACCTCCAGGTTGACGTCGGCATCGATGATGCAGGGGCTTTTGCCGCCTAGCTCCAGGGTGACTGGCGTGAGATGCTGGGCTGCTGCCTGCATCACGATCTTGCCGATCCGCTCGCCGCCGGTAAAAAAGATGTGGTCAATTTTTTCGGCTAGCAACGCTTGGGCGGTGTCGGTGCCGCCTTCCACCAGGGCCACGTAGGCTGGGTCAAAGGTGTCTGCTATCAGCCGAGCCAGCACCTTAGATGTGGCCGGGGACAGCTCCGAGGGTTTGAGCATGGCGCAGTTGCCGGCGGCGATCGCTCCCATCAGCGGCGACACAATCAGCTGAAACGGGTAGTTCCAGGGGCCAATAATCAGCGCCACTCCCAGAGGTTCGGGCTGCACCCAGGCCGAACCGGGCAGCTGGCTCAGGGGCAGCGAGGCCTTGCGAGGTTTGACCCAGCGGGGCAGATGCTTAATCACGTGATCAAGCTCGCTGATGGTGGCAACCTCGAAGTAGCCCTCAAACTCAGGGCGTCCTAGGTCTTGCCTGACCGCATCAATAATGTCTGCCTGATACTTAACGATCGCTGCCCGCAGTGCTTTGAGTTGGGCGAGGCGAAAGTCGAGCCCGCGAGTGGCCCCGGTGGCCCAGTAGGCCCGCTGACGTTGTAGTAGCTCGGCGACGGGAGTGGTGGCGGCAACGGTAGTCATGGTTAACCTCTAGCAGGGGGGCTGGTCTCGGAGCTAACTCATCTGCTTTATCCTACTAGAGAGCCACCTAAGGATTTGAACGTTTCATCATGCTGAGATCAGTTTTTCGTCTTGTCTTTGGGGTCGCTCTGGTTATGATGACTCTGCTGGGCAATGCATACCCCAGCGCTGCTGTTTCTTTGGATGATGGCCCGATGGGAGTACTACCGTTTATGGGCGGTTTGGCAGGTAAGCGCCCCACGAACTTAGGCGTCAAAGACGGTAAGCTGTCACCCTGCCCCGACACCCCCAACTGTGTGATCAGCGAGAGCGATGCCAATCCAAAACATGCGATCGCCCCCTTGGCCTATAGTGGCGACCCTGCCCAAGCTATGGCTCTGCTAGAGGCCGTGGTCAACGCCATGTCTCGCACCCAAATTATTGAGAAAACTGATCGCTACCTCTACGCCGAGTTCACCAGCAAGCTGATGGGCTTTGTGGACGATGTGGAGTTTTACCTTGACCCGTCTACGCCAGTCATTCAGGTGCGATCGGCGTCGCGCCTCGGTCAGTCTGATGGAGGGACAAACCGCAAACGCATAGAAGCCATTCGCCAAGCCCTTGTATCAGCATCGGTCGTTGAATAGACCAGATCCGCTCTAACTGCCTGCCGAAAAGATTTCCCTGGCCTAGGCCAGGGAAATCTTTTCGGCATATCTTCCAGGCTGGAGAGCTAGGGAAGACGGGATTTAGTCCTTAAAGATGGCGTTCTCAAGCTGCTGAAGGGCCACTTCTAGGTCGTCGTTGACGATTTGCTCGTCAAACTCTGAGGCGGCATCAATCTCAACCAGTGCCCGCTGAAGACGCCGCTGAATAGCATCGTCGGCATCCTTCCCCCGCAGGCGAATGCGGCTTTCTAGCTCTTCTAACGACGGGGGCAGCACAAACAGCTGTAGTGCATGGGGAAAGGTAGCACGCACTTGGCGAGCGCCCTCTAGCTCAATTTCTAAAATCACCCACTGGCCGGCTTCAATCTCTTTGATCACTGGGGTTTTAGGGGTGCCATAGAGGTTGCCCGCAAACTCGGCCCATTCCAGCAGTTCCCCCTGCTCGACCATGGCGCGAAATTCGTCGCGGCTGACGAAGTAGTAGTCTTGGCCGTTGACCTCGCCGGGGCGGGGCGATCGGGTGGTGGCTGACACCGACAGCTTGAGCGCCGGATAGCGATGGCGCAGCGCCCGCAGCAGCGTGCCCTTGCCCACCCCACTGGGGCCCGTAAACACGATCAGCCGACCCCGGCGAGGGGCGAGTTCGGTCTCGGTGGTGAGGCTAAGGGTTTCTGGGCTGAGGGTCTCTAAGGGTGCTGGGGTGCTGACGGTCATGGCGACGGCTTTATGGCTAAGATTTCTTATTCTAGTCAACCCAGAGCTTAGGGAAGGGCTAAATTCCAGATGACTTTAAACCGTCGGTAAATCAAACAGCACAGTGGTCATATAGCGCTCAGCCCAGACGTCGCCAAAGGCTTTTTCGAGCACTCGCCGAGTTTTGTCGTTCTTTTGCTGTTGCTCGCAGTAGTTGCGCTGGCCGGCCACAATGCTCTCTAGCTGGGCCGGAGTTGCCGGGGTGGCGATCGCCTGTTGGCAGTGCAGGGCTAGGTAAGTGGCAATCAGATCGATAAAAGCTGTTTCTTCCTCGGGGCTAGCTGGGCGAATAAACCGGCAGTAGGGCGAAAAAATGGTGCCCCAACCCGGCAGGTCGCGCTCCTCGCTAAAGCTCTGAGCCGGCAGAGCTTCCAAAACAGCGGTATAGCCCGCCGGCAGGACATTGCCCACGGGCGACAGATCGACAATCGCGGCGCTAATCTGCCCGCGTCCGCCCACCAGGTCACAGCCAAACATGGGCAGAGCGTATTCAGGGCGGGGAAACATCACGCAGTGCAAAATGTCCAGGTTGTTGCCCACGCGGGCCAGCTCTAGATGCAGCTTGCGAAACTGGGGGGTTTGATAGCACTGGTTCTCAATGGTCAGTCGTTCGCCCTCCAGGCGGCCCTCAATGTAGCCGAGATCCTCGGGCAGGTGGTAGGGCGATAGGTCGAGATACTGCCGCCAGGTGGCTTCAATGCGATCGGCTAAGCCCCGAATCATCGGGTGCTGCTGGTCGCGTAGGGAGATTGGAGTTGGGGCCACCATAACACCCGAGTAAACAGCGATAGGTTGCGATCAGTATTCAGCATACCAGTCGGGGTCAGGATACTAGATCTCCCTGTTACTATAGCCAGCTACAATTTGGCCACAGGCGTCGTTAACTGCATAAGGTGCCATTGCCGTGAAGCTCATCGACTGGATCAACCTGGCTGCTCTGGGCATTGCCCTCGTCATTGTTTGGCAGTTTCGCCAGATCGTTTTACTGATTTTTGCGGCGGTGGTGATTACCATTGCGCTTAACAGCCTGGTGCGATTTTTCTCGCGGGTGTACGGCTGGCCGCGCGATCGCGCCGTGCTGGTAACTGGGGCGCTGGTGCTATTGGGCGGCGTGGTTTTTTTGGGTTTAGTGCTGCCTCTGTTTATCAACCAGTTTCAAGAACTGCTGTTGCTTACGCCCAAAGGGTTTGAGCAATTGGGGGGGTGGTTTGATGCCTTCCAGGAAAACCCGCCCGAATGGTTTCCTGAGCAAGATTTGCGGGTGCTGCCGGCCCTGCCTGACCTGCTGCGTCAGGTAGCTTCTATCGGCTCAACGGTGTTTGGCAACTTTTTGACGTTTTTCTCTAGCTCTGTGGCGATTGTGCTTCAGCTGCTGCTGCTGGCAGTGCTGACGCTGATGATGTTGGCTAACCCTCAGGCCTACCGCCGACTGCTGCTGCGCCTGTTTCCGTCGAGCTACCGTCACCGCGCCGACGAAATTTTGACCAAGTGCGAGCATTCTCTGATGTTCTGGCTGGGTGGTGTGGCGCTGAGCTCAATCTTTGTGGCCACGATCAGCTTTATCGGGCTGGTGCTGCTGGGGGTGCCCTACGCCTTTGCCCACGCAGTGCTGGCCGGGCTATTTAACTTTATCCCCAACCTGGGGCCGACTCTGAGCGCGGTGTTTCCGGTGTTTGTGGCGCTATTGCAGTCGCCGACCAAGGCCCTGGCGGTAATTGTGCTTTACGTGATGATTCAAAACGTCGAGAGCTACGGATTTTCGCCCATGGTGATGCAGAAGCAGGTGTCGCTGCTGCCCGCCGCTACCCTGATATCTCAAATCTTTTTTGCCACCTTCCTTGGCCCTGTGGGGCTGGTTTTAGCCCTGCCTCTGGCGGTGGTCTGCAAAACCTGGATTGAAGAAGCTTGGATTATCGACGTGCTTGATCGTCCCAGAGGCAAGGCGGTTGAACCTCGGTCTGGAACACCTGAAGGTATAGAACCAACTGCGGAACCCCTAGAGACTACTGTGGCTCCAGAGGATCTCTAGGTCAGCTAACTTGATTCAACTTGAGCTTGAGTTCGATTAGGTGTTTCTATAAAATATCCTCTTGCCTCAAGTTTTTCATGGGCGATTGATGTTTTTCAGACTCGTAACCCTAGGCCAAATTGCCTTGAGTGTTGGGGAAGCCGCAGTTGCTGGAGAAGGTATAATTTAAGACATCAATGCCGAGCGCCTACTGCTGACAACGGTGGAGACTTGCCATGCTGAAGGGATCTTCATAGACTGACTGGGAACTGCCCAGAGAAACCTACGTCTTTTGCTGGGTGGCATACGTAGGTCGCAGAGCCAAATCTATGGCCATATCCTTATTTATAAATCTACATTGATGGTCCCATGCTGAGCGTCATTATCCCGGCCTACAACGCTGCAACTACGATCGCAGACCAGCTGGAGGCCCTATCTCAGCAGACCTTTGCTGGGCCTTGGGAGATTGTGGTTGGTGACAATGGCTCTACCGACGGCACCCTAGATGTTGTTCGGCGCTATCAGCAGACGATGCCCCACCTTAAGGTTGTAGATGCCTCGGCTCGCCGGGGCGCGGCCCACGCCCGCAACATGGCCTGTGCTCAGGCCCAGGGCGACGCACTACTGTTTTGCGACGCCGATGATGCGGTTGCCCCTGGCTGGCTAGCAGCGATGGCCGCCGCCCTGGAGAACTACGATCTGGTCTGTGGCCGGCGAGAGATGGCTCAGCTCAACGATCGCAACGAATTTTCTGCCGCGCTGACCAGCATTGAGGGCACAGGGAAGCTCTACCATCCGTTTCGGCCCTTTGGGTCAGCCAGCAACCTGGCAGTTAAGCGAGTGCACCACGAGGCGGTGGGTGGGTTTGACGGGCAGTTTTTGGCCTTGCAAGACATTGACTACTGCTGGCGCATTCAGGCTCTGGGGGTAACGCTGCACGAAGTCAAAGATGCGGTGGTCAACTTTCGCTTTCGAGGCGATGTCAGGTCTAACTTTCGGCGGCTGAAAAAGTTTGGCTATTACTCTGCCCGGTTGTACCGCAAGCACTGGGCCCATGGCTTTCCTAAAAAGATGCTGTTCAAGTGTTTTCTGTCGCTGCCGCTGGTGCCGGTGAAGTTTGTGGTGCGGGTGCGCGATCGCCCTACTCTCTTCCTTTGGTTTCTCAACCTGGGCTGGAGCCTGGGCTACTGGCATAGCTGGCTCGACATGACAAAGGAGGCCGTGGTGGCTCAGCTCAGCCGTGGCAAGGCTGACCCAGAGCTGTCGGTGGGCTAGGGACTGTTGTTTAGCAAAAAGGGATTGGGGTTCGACAATACCCCAATCCCTTTTTGTTTAGACCTCAGCTAGCGATCTAGTGCCTAGGCGTCATCTAGCGCGGCGATGCCGGGTAGCTCTTTGCCTTCGAGCAGCTCTAGGCTAGCGCCGCCGCCGGTAGAAATGTGGCTCATTTTTTCGGCCACGCCCACCTTCTCGACTGCTGCCACTGAGTCGCCGCCGCCAATGATGGTGGTGACGCCCTGGCCGGTGAGTTCGGCCAGGGTGTGGGCGATCGCCTCGGTACCCGCCGCAAACTTGTCGAACTCAAATACGCCCATGGGGCCGTTCCAGATCACCGACTTGCACTGCTTCAGCGCGTCCTGGAACACCTTGATCGAGTCGGGGCCAATGTCGAGACCCATCCAGCCGTCAGGAATCGCGTCAACGCTGACGGTTTGAGCGTTGGCGTCGGCGGCAAAGTTGTCGGCTAGCACCACGTCGGTGGGCAGCAGCAGGTCAACGCCCTTTTCTTTGGCCTTGGCTTCGAGGGCTTTGGCCAGTTCCAGCTTGTCTTCTTCGACCAGCGACTTACCCACGTTCAGGCCGCGCGCCTTGTAGAACGTGAAGATCATGCCGCCGCCGATCAACAGTTTATCGACCTTGTCGAGCAGGGTCTCAATCACGCCAATTTTGCTGGAGACCTTGGAGCCGCCGATGATCGCCGCCAAAGGCTTTTGGGGGTTTTCGATCGCCGCCTGCAAATACTGAAGCTCTTTCTCAATCAGGTAGCCGGCCACGGAGGGGCTGAGGTATTTGGTCACGCCCTCAGTGGAAGCGTGGGCCCGGTGGGCGGTGCCGAAGGCATCGTTCACATAGAGGTCAGCGTTGGCGGCGAGCTGCTGGGCAAACTCAGGGTCGTTCGCTTCTTCGCCCGCGTAGAATCGCACATTCTCGAGCAGGGCTACCTGGCCATTTTCCATCGCGCCCACGGCGGCGGCGACTTCGTCACCGATGCAGTCATCGCACTTGATCACCTCTTGACCTAGCAGCTCGCTCAGGCGCTTGGCTACGGGGGTGAGGCGCATGCTTTCAACCACCTGGGCCTTAGGGCGGCCAAAGTGGCTGGTGAGAATCACCTTGGCACCCTTGCCGGTGAGATCTTGGATAGTGGGCAGGGCAGCCCGAATGCGGGTGTCGTCAGTAATCGCACCCTGGTCGTCGAGGGGCACGTTGAAATCGGCCCGCACCAGTACCCGCTTACCCGAAAGGTCGGCTGCCGTCAGGCTCGCTACCGATTTTTTAACCACGCTATATACCTCCTAAAATGGTTTAAGACTCTGCATTTATTACGTTATGCAGCGCACGGGTGGCGGCGGCCCCAACCTTGACTAAGGTAGATTTGAGGGAGCGGTGCAGCCCAGCCCAAGTGCTGTGTCTGTCGTAATATTTACCTATTGCCGCCCTCATTTTACCGGAGTGTGAGTTCCCTTCGATACGCCATGTTCAAGACGGTTTTATTTCCCATCGACATGAGTTCTGAGGCGCAGCAGGCGGCTCCCAAAGTGGCAGAACTGGTTAAAGCTCACCAGAGTCGCCTGGTTTTGCTGTCGGTCGTCGAACCGAGGGAGGAGGCGAGTCAGCCTTCGGCCCAGTCATCCCCCGAGGCGGTGGCTAAGTTGCTAGGGCAGGCCAAGGCTCTATTTGCAGCTCAATCAATTGACACCGAAGTGCTGGAGCGAGAAGGTCAACCGGCCTTCGTCATCTGCGATGTGGCTGACGAGCTTAACGCCGACCTGATCGTAATGGGCTGCCGCGGTGTAGGCCTGATCGAAGACGTGCAAGACGAAAGTGTGACCACGCGGGTGATCAATCTATCGCCCTGCCCGGTGCTGATTATTCCCTAGGGGAAGAGGTGGATGAGTAGATGGGTAGGCGGGTGGATGGGTAGGCCAAGCGCCAGAATCTATAGAGAGGGACAGCATATAGAGGCATTGCCAGCGTGTAGGGTGAGCACTGCCCACCAAATCTCCTTCACTCGGATCACCTGGCTCACCTATCTCCATAGACCTCAGAAAAACTCTCCCAGCCCTAGCTCCTGACGGACGATCGCCAGCGGTTTGTCCCAGTTAAGTTCGGGCGGGTAGGCGATCGCCGCCTGCCCCCTGGTCCCCATGCGAAAGCCGCGCCATATTGCTCGCAGCAGCGGCACCGTCCACAGCGGGTTGGTCAAACTCAGGGGCACGAAGGAGAGCACAAACACATTCAGCAGATCGCGGTATTGCACTAGGGTGTAGGCTGCCACGCCAAACTCACCAATCGGTGAGGCATCGAAGCCGGTGTAGATGTGATAAATGTCGTGGCTGATGGCGGTGCGCTGGCGCAGCCATTCGCTGTTGGCTTCGTCGGTCATAAATGCTTCAGGGTTAAACCCGTAGCGGATCATGTGACGGGCGTAGGCACCACCCAAGGTATCGGGCGGCAGCTGCACCAGGGCATTGAGATCGACTGAAATTGTGCGATAGGCCAGGTGAGCTGCCTGCTGCTCCAGGCGGTGTTCGACCCAGCGCTGCCACTGGCTATGGCGCCCGGCGGCAAGAATATGCAGAATGCCTGCGGCGGGATCGCTCAAGAAAGTTCGGTAAGCGGCCCCTAGCTCTGGCCAGTTAATGCCGCTCAGAGGCGATCGCGGTCGTTGACGACAGGAGTATGGCTGAATTCGGCTAATCATGGCTTTTCTCCAATGAGGAAAGGATGTAAACAAATGCGATCGCGGACGAGGCGATCGCTCAAAGCAGACATAATAGGAATGCAACTGAGTGAATATGCAACTTTTTGCATTTATCGGCAACCCAATGCTATATGCACTTTTGTGCATAGTCAATATTTTGCATACTTAGTTTTGCAGTTTTCTCTATGTCCCTTTCCCACGCGATTCTTTCGGCCCTCACCGATCGCCCCTGTAGCGGCTACGACTTGGCCAAGCAGTTTGACGGTTCAGTGGGCTTCTTCTGGCACGCCAGCCACCAACAGATCTACCGCGAGCTGACTAAGCTTGAGCAGCAGGGGTTGGTCACTGCCGAAGCGATCGCCCAGGCGGGCAAACCCGACAAAAAGATCTACTGTGTCACCGCAGCGGGCAAAACCCATCTCAAAGAGTGGATCGCCCAACCTGCCAAATGTGTGCCGACCAAAGATGATCTGCTGGTCAAGCTCTTTGTGGGCTACCTAGTGCCGCCCGAAACCATGGGGGCTACCCTTGAGCATGAGCGCGCCCAGCATGTGGCGACGCTGGAAGCCTATCGAGATATTGAGCAAAAATACTTCTCCCAGCCCGAGGCCATGCCCCTAGCGGCGCGCTTCCAGTACATCACCCTGCGCAACGGCATTTACTACGAAACCAGCTGGCTCACCTGGTGCGACGAAACCTTGGCCACCCTTAGCACCCTTCCCACTGAGGATGCCCCCACGCTCTGGGCAGAACCCTGTGAAGAACCCCATCCATAGCTCCTCTCCCAAGGGATTGATAGAGGTAAGGGAAGCCGATTTCCGGAATGGGTTTATTCTCAATATGGGCATCGCTGGGAAATGAGCTGCATTATGCGCCCTACGATTGCTAAAGAACTTTTCCCATCTTCCCAATTCTCACCCATCACTTCCTCACCTCCTCCATCTCCCCCACCCTTTACCCCTCCCCCCACTCCCCCATGTCCACCCCCGAAATCCAGTGGTATCCCGGCCATATCGCCAAGGCAGAAAAAGCCTTGGTCGATCAGCTCAACCGCGTGGATGTGGTGCTCGAGGTGCGGGATGCCCGTATTCCGGTATCGACGCGGCACCCCAAGGTCGACACCTGGGTGGGTGAGAAACCTCGGGTACTGGTGATCAACCGGGTCGATATGATTTCGTCGGAGGCCCGCACCGCGTGGGAAACCTGGTTTCGTCAGCAGGGGGAGGTGCCCTATTTCACCGATGGGCAGCAGGGTAAGGGGGTGAAGGCGATCGCCAAAGCCGCCCAGACCGCTGGTGAGGCCGTCAACCAGCGCCGGCAGGCACGCGGCATGAAGCCCCGCCCCATCCGCGCCGTGGTGATTGGCTTCCCCAACGTGGGCAAGTCGGCGCTGATCAATCGCCTGCTGAACCGCAAGGCGGTGGCCAGCGCCCGCAAAGCCGGAGTTACCCGCCAGCTGCGGTGGGTGCGTCTGTCGGGCGACCTCGATCTGCTCGACGCGCCAGGCGTCATCCCCTCCCGCATGGATGACCAGGCTGCTGCCCTAAAGCTGGCCATCTGCGACGACATTGGCGAAGCTTCCTACGATACCCAGCGCACCGCTGCCGCGTTTCTAGATGTGCTCAAAGGCTTGCAGCAGGCAGGCTTCCCAGACGATTACCGCGATAGTTTGCAGTCTCGCTACGGCCTGACGCTAGATGACTGCACCGGAGAAGACTTTGTAGTGCGGGTGGCGACCCAAAAATTTCAGGACAACGTAGAACGCACGGCTAAGCGTATTCTGAATGACTTTCGTACCGGGCTACTGGGGCCATGGGTGCTGGAGTGGCCCAGCTAACGTAAAGTTCTAAATCAACTATTGAGTCATTGGACTACCTGTAAATTTTGAGCGTCGAAGAGGGGCGAATTGGTTAACCTGGACTAGACAAGCTGATTTGGAGATTGCCTATGGCACCTCTCTCGCTTTTAGAACAGGCCAAAGACGGTGATGCCGCCGCGATCGCTACGCTGATGAATCAAGCCCTACAGCCCAAGGGCATTACTGTGCGCTGCGATCGCCAAGATGATTGCCTACAGCTATGGCTTACGGGTCAAACCCTACCTCCCCAGACGGCAACGGTCTCCTATGTGCGACGAGGGCTAGAGCGATTGCAGGTTACCTCAATTACGGTCCTTCAAATTTACGCAGAACAATCCGATCAGCGAGAGCTTGGCTGGGGAGTTGAAGTTGACTTCAATGCGACTACAGATGAGGTTCGACCCTTAACGCTAGAGAGCGAATTTGATCATCAGTCCGAAGCGTCTGAAGATCTGACGGAGCCCGTTGCCGGACCTGAACCGCTAGCTCCAGGCACTATTGCTCATGCCTATGCCTTGCTTGGCCTAGATCAGGGGGACTCACTGAAAAAAGTTGAGGACGCTTACTTCAAGCTCAAAGCTCAGACCTTACGCGAGGGCGATCGGGCTAAGGTAGAAGACTTAAAACAGGCGTTCCGCCAGCTCAAAGAGTACCTAGAAAATCCACCCCGGCGACAAGCAGAGGGGGCTTCTGCCCAGACTGAGACCCCTGTTTTAGCCTCCCAGGATGAATCGCTGGCTCCGGTAGAACGGGTCGGCGCCCTGCTTAAAGAGCGGGGGGTTTCAGCTCAGGTTAGCACTGTCGGAAATCAGCTCCAGATCGCCTGGCTAGCGGTTCGTGTGATCAATCCTGAAGATGCGGCTCAGCAGGTTCACGCGCTGCTAACACCTCAAACATTGGCCTCCATGGGACTCTCTGAAATAGACACCCTGGTCTTCTCAGGTCTGAGTCGCGACGATTCTGTCGTTTGGCAGCAAACCGTGCCATTAGCCAAGCGCTAGGGCTGTTGGTATAGCCATTGCTTCAAGGGGTTGTGCAGAATGTCCTACCCCTTGAAGCAATGGCTATCCGCCAGTGCGCTGCCCCAGTTTTTGCCAGTGGTCGTGATTTGAGTCCTAAGCGCAGTGGCTACTGCTATATTTAACCGTTTCCTGCCTACCTTTGGCTCACCCAATCAAGCGGCCTGTAATATCAAGTCCGCTTGGAGGAGCATAATTAGAGGGATTGCAATCAGGACTGTGCAATGCCCAAGCAAGTACAAGTTGTAGATTATCTAGCAGTAGATGAGCTAGAGCGACGCTACCGAGACGCCA
>JAESFY010000081.1_pt1 | contig 67472 bp, 60 predicted proteins | sample 9266201 | NCBI WGS metagenome assembly JAESFY01 (sample SAMN14515071, study PRJNA621656) | algae metagenome | isolation source: Nodosilinea sp. WJT8-NPBG4 and co-occurring heterotrophs from soil, lower... | place: USA: Pinto Basin, Colorado Desert, California | collected 2006-05-27 | reverse complement strand
GTCGCCTCGGTCAACAGCAGCAAGCGCTTTTTCGCGCAGATCATCACTATAGGCGGCTGGCATCGTTACTCAAGCAATAGTCCTACTCTCCTAGAATGTCCTATCTACGCCTTCATCTGCAATAGTTGGGGCTGTTGTCTATTGTCCTCCTGGAACCTCTGATAGCCGCGTATTTTTGCCGGAGTGGGCATCATTACGAATGCTAGCCGTATTGCCACGACATCGTGGTCAAGGAATAGGAAGACAACTCACGATGGATGGTATTCACCGAGCCCAGGAAGACGAAGCAAAAGTAATTAGTCTACATACAAGTGAACTAATGACGGCGGCAAGGAGCATGTACATGGGTCTAGGCTTTAAGCAAGACCTTGAGTTGCCCAGCCATTTTGGCCTTAGATATTGGCGTTATTCATTATCCTTGTCAGACTAAAAAAATAATCTTACGGAATACGCAATCGCCTTCACAACGCACTTAAGACAACATTCTTGCTGTGCTCGGCGATCGCCACAACACACCTCAAAACTCACACTCGGTGATTCTATTTTGCCTGCCAACAGATTGATATTGAGGTGGAAATGGTCACGATGCGGAGACGTTGACTTTATCGGCCGAGGGCATTGAGGCAGGCGGGCGCTCAGACGACATACTGGAAACTCACTAATCAACAACAAATTACTAGCTGCTAATTGCAGTTCAATAATTGTCGCGATCGCCAGACGGACAGCAGCTAAGAGATTTGGGGATCTTCGGGTAGCGGTACGGTGAAGTTGGCCTGTTTAGCGATCAGCTCTAAAAATTTAGCGGTGCTGCGATCGGGGTCGTAGACACCATTTTCCCACTCGCTGACGGTTTGGCGGCGCACGCCCATCTGCTCAGCAAACTCCATTTGGGTAAGGCTCATATGCTTACGCAGGGCGCGGATGGCATCTTGCTGCCAAACGATTTTGCCGTCTTTTTGCTCAATGTTGTATTGAGCCTCAAACTTGCGAAAGGTAACAGTCTTGCTATCTACATCAATGTCGTGGACGTGGTAGCCCGCCCCTACCCAGGCTCCAGCTTGGAGAGCGGCAGGGGTATCGCGGTTGCTCCACCAGTTTTTGCGCTCAACCGCTGAGTGGGGTAGCGGGTTCCCGAGCAATGCCTCAATGTCGGCGAAGGTCAGCAAAACTTCGGCCTTGCCAGAGGTCTTCAGGTGATTGAACAGAGGATAGTATTTGCTGCCGGGTTTCATAGGTAGGCGCGATTGTGACTCAATCTCAGCGGTAAACCATATGACTCTCTATAATGACGCAAAAATTTGACTTAATGACCGCAAGTTGGCGAGACATTGACAATTTCTGATCCGGACGATTCACCGTATCTTCTCAAGTTAACGGTCTTGAGGGGGAAGAGCGAGCGCTATTTACGGTCACATTGTTGATGCTGTCCCTGCGCCAAACATTTCCTCTGTTGCACTAGCGTCCATAGATTCGTTACGGTAGCAGAGCTGACTCTGCTCAATATCGCTTCCTGATTGCCTATGGCCCGTCCTGAACTCGACCTCCAGACCATTGACCGCGTCATCGAAATGGCCTGGGAAGATCGCACACCCTTTGAGGTCATTGAGACTCAGTTTGGGCTAGCAGAGAAACAAGTGATTGCTATTATGCGTCGCTACATGCAGCCCTCTAGCTTCCGTCTGTGGCGAAAGCGGGTGACGGGGCGCAAGACCAAGCATGAGTACAAGCGAGACTTTACCCTAGGCCGGTTCAAGTCGGCCAACCAAAAATAGGGGGCGTGGCATCTCATCTGCAGGCCAAGCCCTGCGACCTGTGCCAGACCCTATCAACAGTGCGGTACCGCATTCAGTGCGCCCCTGGGGCAGCCTGGGTGTTGACCTGCCCCCACTGCCAAAAAACTCAACGTGAGCAGAACCCCAATTATCGCTATGGCGGCACCTGGAAAGCTCGCCTCAAAAAGAGCTAGCCCTCACCCATTTCCATTGCCATAGTTGCTTTTCTTTAAACTCGAAAAAGCTCTGTAAAATCACGTAGACTTGTTTTAAGCTTATAAGAAATCTTGGCAATTCTTCACAGACCAAGATTGAACCAGGTTATGTTGAGGGAACTATAGGCGTAATCGTTAATCGCCTTAATGCACAAGCCATGAAAACTTCCACAGTTCTGGTGCATTCAACCCTTGCCCAAGCGCCCGCCGCCAGTCGGCCTCAGCTTGATAACCCTTGGATGCTCTCGTCTGGGGGGTTGCTAGTGCTACTGCTAGGGTTGGGTGTCTATTCTCACCTGCAAACTCTCCGTCTGATAAAACAACTCAAATTTGAATCTTACAAAAACCAAGAGCTGCAAAAAAAGGTCAAGCTAGCTCTCAAAACCATCAGCAAGATGGAGCAAAACCCTGACCTAATTCACTCTCGCGAATTCAACCTCGACTATCTGCGCATGCGCATGGACGAAGAGCATTTCCATACGTCGATTGTGAACCAGCTCAAGGTCAAAGTTAAGCAAAAAATTAGTATTGCCCTGCGTCCCCGTCAGGCTGAAGAAGGGCTGATTGGTGTTGCCAGCAAGCCTCGTGTGGTGGATGAGATATTTGATGTCGAGTATGCCCCTCAAGACAACCCTACTGCGAAAAAGCGGGTGCTGTTTCGCATTCAAATTAGGCTGGCCAAGCTACCGACTCAGGCCACCTCTTCAACCATCGGCCAGCTGGTGGAATGCATTGAAAACTTTATGAGCCCCGATGCCGAAGAAACCCACTGGCAGCCCACTATCCAGGGGCGCATTGCCAACATGCATTGGGACCAAAAAGCCAAGCCCACTCCCCTGCTGGTGATTGAACAATCGAGCGAAGGGGCGAATGTGACGTTGCGCAGCCGCAATGAGCTGCCCATCAGCATGAGCAGCACCAGCAGGACGCCTAAAAAGAACCCGGCCTAAATCGCAGCACCCGGTTCACTACCGGCAATTGTTCAATAAACGGCGGATGCCATTGCAGCGGCATCCGCCACTGGTGCTGGGGCCGATCGTGCCTGGGCCATATCCGAGAGAATGGCATCGAGCAGCTGCTCACGCAGATCGGGGATGACCGCTAGGGCACGAGTCCAGTCGGGAATTTGAGTGCCGGTGGGGTCGTCGAGGTACTGGTTTCCGGCTTCAAGAATCACCTGTTCAAAGGTTTCGATGGTGATTTCTTCTTGGTGGCGATCGTACTCTAGGCCGTTGAAGCGCGCATCGACGAAATACTGACGGGCGAGGTTTTGGGCCTCGCGACGGTACTTAATTCGCAGGGCGCGAATGTGGTCTTGGCCAATTACCACCTGCTCGGTTTCAGTCAGGGTTCTAAATACTGATTGCAGAATGTCGCGGCACATTTTTTGCAGCCCTGAGTTGGTTGAATTGCCTAGGGTCTGGTGCTTGTGCTCAAAAACGCCCAGGTCGATTTGGGCAATGCGCTTGAGGGAGACGTTGCGGTAGACCTCGGCCAGCAGACCCACTTCTAACCCCCAGTTGCCGGGGATGCGGGTCGTCAGCGCCAGGTCGGCGGAGAGGGCAAACTCGCCCGAGAGGGGGTAGCGGTAGGCGTCGAGGTAGCGCAGGTAATCGCGGTAGCCAAACAGCTCCATCAGTGAGGTGATCAGCGGAGTCACAAAAAGCCGGGTGACCCGACCGTGCATGCTGCGGGGATCGCCCCCTACGCGAGCGTAATAGGCTTTGCTGAAGGCGATGCCAAAGTCTTGCTCTAGCAGGGGATAGAGCAGCTTGAGGGGGTAGGCGCGATCGTAGGTGACAATGTCGGCATCGTGGAGGGCGATCGCCTCCGCATGCAAAGAAGCCACCCCTAGGCCCAGCCATACGGCGCGACCCTTGCCCTTAAACCGCAGCAGGTCTAGCCCTTTGTCTTTGAGGGTTTGGAGAATGTCGGTAATGCGCGGTCCATTTTCCCACAGGACAAAGGTGGGCTGGGGCAGCGGCTCGAAAAACTGCACCGCATGGCGATACTGCTCAAAGGTATCGGCATAGAGGCAGACAATGACGTTATTGACAAACGGGGAATGGCTGAGGTGGTCGCGAATGGTTGCCAGGGCCGGGCGCTCTAGCTCTTCGTAGAGCGACGGAATCAGCACGGCGGTAGGGTTGGTTTGGCTAAGTTCGGTGAGACGCTGCTCTAAACGCTCGAAATCGTACCCCAGGTCGTGGATGGTGGTGATTAGCTCTTGCTTATAGTCCATGCCCTGATATCCCTAAAATGATAGGTCTCATCATAGGGATAAGTGGCGATCGCAAGATGTCTGAATCACTACCCGATGCTCGAACGCTGCCCGGCGTCTATAGATTGCACCCTAGGCGAAGTCGTGGGCCAAGATGGCCTGGCCGCGACGGTAGAGTTCCTCGGCGTAGCCCGTCCAGGTGCCCTGACCCCAGTAGCGAAAGCAGCTGGTTTGCAGCAGCAGATTGTGAATCAGAGCGTTGCGATAGCGGTGCTGGCGCTCTAGGGCATCGCCCCGCTCGGGTTGACGAGCCATGGTTTGGTGAAACTGGGCAGACAGGCGCTGCATGGGGTCAAGCACGTTGTCGTAGCCCTGCACCCAGCTGCGATCGCCCGTCCAAGACCCGCCTTCCATCGAAAAATTGCTGTCTTCAGCGCGGAGAGCGGCGATCGCCCCCGCCACTGCCTCAGGGCCGCTGGCATCACCCATAGCCTGCCATAGACGGGATTGCCCCACAGCCTGACAGATTGGAAAAGTCTCTGGTCCAGCCCCCGCCGCTGCCAACAGCTCCAGATATTCGGTGCCGTTAAAACCCACTACGCCTTGGCGACCGCCCCCCTGATCGCGCATTTCGTACCACGATCGCATAAAGGCGCTGGGGAACTCATTCATCATCACGCCGCCGTTTTCGCCGTCGCTGATTTGGCTCACCAACTGCGGCACTGTGGCGTTGCCGAGGGCAACTTGGCTCAAGGTCTTGGCCTCCCAGTAGGGCTGCATTTGACCCACCAGCTTGGTGTCAGACCCCTGAGTTTTGATCAGCACCACAATGTCTTCGACCTCGCCCTGGGCGTTGCGCGCCACCAAGCGGTGGGGCAGGTGGGGCTGCGACAGACCATGACCCTCCAGCGATTCCACCGTGTGCTCTTGCACTAGCATCCAGCGGTAGCCGCAGTCTTTGAGGGTTTTGACAAAGGCGTAGAGCACATCGGGGTGGTTGGGCAGGTGCATCTCTGGCGGCGAGAAGCCTCGCACGCGGGCCAGAGCTTCGGCCCCAAACAGAGCGGCAAAATGGTGCTGCCAGGCGCGAATGTGCAGCTTGAGGTCGGGCACGGGGGTCGAGGGCACCACTGCGTGGCCCCAGCAGGTGCCCAGCCACTCGACATAGGGTTGGTAGGTGGGGTCGCAGGCCAGGCGGCGCAGCTTAGCCAGAATATCTTGCCGGTCCATCTGCTGTAGGCCCCACAGCAGAGTGCCTGAGTAGTCAAGCATGACGCGGGGATTGCAGCCCTGGTTCACCAGCTCTGGGATAAAGTCGCCCAGGCGGGCGTAGCAGTAGGCGAAGGTGCCGGCGTTGTGGTTATCCCCGTCGTAGGGATGCTCAAACATGTATTGGAGGTGGTTAATGAGCTCACCCGTCGCCCCAGCAGGAATGGTGGGCTGGTGCATGTGCAGGGCGATCGCAAAGCCCGCCGAAATATCGGCCAAATTTAGGTTGGTGCGGGGCAAAAACACCGGCTCCGGGTTAGCCATAATACCGGCGATATCGGTCTCTCGACCCGACAGCGGGGGCAGCTCGTCTTCAAGGGCGGGCCAGTCTATAGGGGAGAGCATAGCGCTGGTCATCCAGAAACCTCCGGGAATTAGCCTCCCGTACTCCGGGAAGGCCTATGGTCACTATTTAGTGTTACATCGGTTGAAGCACTTGCACCACTGCCAGTAACATTTCGTGGCGGTGGGCATCGCCTATCGGTAAAAACAACCAAAACCAGGTCTTTATCTCTGTCGAAAGAGGTATTGCAGGGGTTGGCCACGCGATCGCAGAGAACGCAGCAGGGCCAGCTCTGTTTGCCCTGGCTGAGCCAATCGCAATAGGGATGATAAAAAACGCTAAGCTCCTTCGATACAGGGGGATAGGATCGGTATGCTAACCCTCATCCCGGCCTAGCGATAGGGCAAACTTGTGCCGGGCTGCAACCAGAGCTCAACCCTACAAAATGCCTGAACCACTGACACGGCAGCTTATTCCCTTAGCAGAAGACTTCTTTTGCGACGACCATTATACCTGCTCACCTCTACGAGCCTAGGAGGCAGCGGGCTCACAGCCGAGGAGTTATCCGATGCCCTAGAGCAAGCAGATCAGCCAACCATCAAGCATCTTCTGACACACGGCATTTGCATCCCTCTATTTTTCGATGGGGATTGCCCGCTAGATGGCCATACAGTGATTGTCTTGGGCGACCTAACCGAGCCGGAAGAGCATAACTAGATTGCAAAGCTGGCTTGGAAACTAACGATTCCCTGCGGCAAACTTGTCATTCATTGTGGAGGGGGCGATGCAGACGAGTTAGCCTATGCGATCGCAGGAAATCCGCTTGAGCCAAATTATCGAATTTTTCAGGTTATCGACGTTCCCTCAGACGAATACTTGGTACAGATCTACGCTTATCTCCCCAGCATGACTGTACAGCGATCGCTTGAAGAACACGACAAACACGGGAACTTAAAAGAGAATACTGCCCTAAAAGAATGGTACCAACGCTATTGTCCTGGATTGGCCGGCGTAGGTTATATTATCCAGCTGACTCCCCTCAAAACGGAGCCTTCCTTGCCTGAGCTGGTGCCTGACATTGGTTGGTGTGGAGCATTTGAATTTCGCCCAGCCGAGTTTTGAGAAATGCGATCACAAAGGTTGTAAACAGTTTTAAACAACCTAAAAAATAAATGGATTCAGCCAGTGCAGTTAGGCCAAATCCATCGGGATGTCTAATTGTGTTGAGCCATCAACTGAGTTTTTGAATTTCAATTGACAGCATTTCTAGAGTTACCTATTTAAGCTAGCTAAAATCCTAGCAGGCTACGCCCGAGACGACCTATTCTACAAGCGTTTAGTTTAATCTATAACAAACGTTTGAATAGCCTAAACTGCAAAAATTGCTACATTTTCTGGTTCTTCCCATGAGTAGGTTGAGTGGGTTATGAGTATGATTTCCACAGTGTTTTGAGTTCCGGAGAGTAATCAGACGTGGGTATTCGGATTCTGGCAACGTTGGCGATTGCCCTTTGTTTAACCCTAGGGCTATTTCCAGGAGAGGCATGGGCACAGGCACCTGATCCGCTTGAAGCGGCCGCTACAGCCCAAACCGCAGCAGATACAGCGTTTATGTTGATCTGCTCAGCTTTAGTGCTTTTAATGACGCCGGGCCTGGCATTTTTCTATGGCGGTTTTGTACGATCTCTCAACGTTCTTAATACGTTGATGATGAGCTTTGTGCTCATGCTGCTTGTCGGTGTCACCTGGATTCTGTGGGGGTACAGTTTGGCATTTGCCCCTGGAACGCCCTTCATTGGTGGGTTGCAATGGCTCTTTCTAAACGGGGTTGGGCTAGAGACCACAGATTACTTGCTTGGCTCTGAGCCAGAGGCCATCGTGTCCTATGCCGCGACGATTCCCCACCAGGCATTCATGATGTATCAGGGCATGTTTGCCATCATTACTCCTGCTCTGATTTCGGGAGCTGTGGTAGGGCGTCTAAAATTTAAGACCTATTTTTGGTTTGTTTTGCTGTGGTCCATCTTTATCTACTGCCCTTTAGCTCACATGGTGTGGGCCAAGGGCGGTTTTATGGGGCTGTACGGCGGGTTTGGTGCCCTTGATTTTGCTGGCGGCACCGTTGTTCACATTAGCTCTGGCATCTCTGCCTTGGTAGCAGCTCTAGTTTTGGGGAATCGCAGGAGCTATCCCGGCGGGTTGACGGCTCCCCACAATGTGCCGTTCATCATGCTTGGGGCCGGTCTGCTGTGGTTTGGCTGGTTTGGCTTTAATGCAGGCAGCGCCTTGTCTGCGGGTGGCTTAGCAACAGTTGCTTTTGTTTCTACCAACTGTGGTGCGGCGGCGGCAGGCCTGGTCTGGATTTTGATGGAGTGGGTGTTGACGGGCAAGCCAACGGCGGTAGGCCTTGCCACAGGTCTAGTAGCTGGTCTGGTAGGCGTTACCCCTGCGGCTGGCTTTGTGACTCCGGTATCAGCATTGCTGATTGGGGCCATTACGGCGTTTTGCTGCTACTATGCCATTCGCATCAAAAACAAGATGGGTATTGACGATGCCCTAGACACTTTCCCAGTGCATGGGGTTGGCGGGACGGTAGGGGCAATTCTGACCGGAGTTTTTGCCACCACCGATGTGAATGAGTTTGGTGCCAATGGACTTCTCTATGGGAATCCAGGACAGCTCTTTAAGCAGATAGCGGCAGTTGCGATCGCCTATGTGATTGCTGGGGTAGGCACCTTTGTCTTGCTCAAAATTCTGCACGCAATTATGGGGCTACGGGTTTCACCTGAGGTAGAAACCCAAGGTTTGGACCCCGCAGAACACAGCGAGGTTGGGTACGGTGAGCAGCTAACTTCTGATTTTAGTGCGACCACCGGTAACCTTAGCCATTAGATGCTGACACTGTAAACGGTGCCTTTTCAAACAGCAGGAGCTAGAGTACTAGAAGGTTGAGTATTCTGGCTCCTGTCGTTTTTGGGGCGAGCTACCCTGCACGTTGCCATGGTTGACCGACCGACTTATCCAAGCCCTCATCAATTGCGCCAAGTCTCTCAATCAAGCATTCTTTGGATAACGGGTGGCTTATTTACGGTCATTATATTGCTGGAGCTAATCTCATCAGCAGATTATGTCTTTAGCTATCTGTATATCGGCCCTATCCTGCTCGCCACCTTACGATTAAATTCAAACTTTGCCTTTCGGTTGACGCTACTGGCGTCATTTCTAACTCTCTTTAATCTGTGGATTCCTGGTAGCCACATTATCACCCCCTATACGGTCGGCAATCGAATTATTGCGGTCGCTGCAATAGTGGTGGCGGGGGTGCTAAGTCATCGCAATCGCTACTATGAGGAAGCCATTGCCCAACAGCAAACAAAGCTACAGCTGCAAGAACAACTGGCCACCTTTCGGGAGAATTTTGTCTCTACCTTAACCCATGACCTTAAAACGCCTTTGCTAGGAGCTATAGAAACGCTGGAAGTTTTTCAGCAAGAGCGTTTTGGTCGCGTTACGGAGGATCAACAACAGGTGTTGGCGACCATGATGCGCAGCCAGAAAACTAGCCTGCGCCTGGTTGAGACTGTATTAGATATCTACCGGAATGATGCGGAAGGGGTTCGGCTCACAAAAACGCCCGTCAATTTAGTTGAATTGGTAGAACAGGTTGTTCATACCTTAAGTGATCTGGCATCAAGCTACCGGGTTTCGATTAGCTTCAACCCAACAGCTATAGTGGCAAAGGCCTGCTGGGTTGACGGAGATTGCTTGCAGCTTCACCGAGTAGTATCAAATTTGTTAATTAATGCTATCTATCACTCACCCATAGATGGCAAAGTTGAAGTCGTTTTAGAATCTTGGCAGGATTCTGAACCCAGTCAGCAGGTGGTTAAAGTATTAGATGAAGGGTTAGGGATTCGTCCGGAAGAGCTGCCCCAGCTATTTGAGCGCTTCTACCAGGGGTGTAGCGATCGCCAGGCGAAGGGTTCGGGTTTAGGTCTATACTTATCTCGACAGATTATTGAGGCCCACGGTGGCACAATTTGGGCTGAGAACCGGGTTCCTTGCGGAGCGGCGTTTGGCTTCAGTCTGCCGACATCATATAGCTGACTCCCCTTACGAATATTGACCATGGCTGCTCCACGGCTGCGAGTTCTCTTGGTGGAAGACGATGAGCTATTTCGCCTAGGGTTGCGAATGAAATTGCAGCAGGAAGCCGACATCGACAGTGTGACAGAGGCTGGAGATGGCGAAACGGCGATCAATCTGGTGGAGCAGCATGAGTTTGATGTAGTTTTGCTCGATATTGGACTGCCTAGAATCGGCGGAGTTGAGGTTTGCCGACAGATTAAACAGCAACATCCCCAGCTGCCAGTTTTGGTGCTTACATCCCGGACTGATGGCGCCCTGATCAATCAGCTAATTGCAACGGGGGTGCGGGGATATTTTTTGAAAGGCGGTGCTCCAGAAACCCTGATGTTAGCCTTGCGATCGGTGATTGCTGGGGCCTCTTGGTGGGATCACACCGCAACTCTTGAAATTCAGGGTATTGCCCAGTCAAAAAGAACAACTGAGTTTCTGTTGACGCCGCGCGAAAAACAAATTTTGCAGCTAATTACGGTGGGCAAGACGACTCAAGAAATTGCGGAAGCCTTTTACATTACCCCAGGCACAGTTAGAGTCCACGTCCATGCCATTCTACAAAAGCTGGATGTGCGCGATCGCACCCAGGCTGCCCTTCTCGCGCTGCAAAAAGGTTGGATTACATCGCCCTCCAACGCCTAAGCGGCTAGTCCCTTCCTACCCTGACTCTGCTTCAGCCCTCATTTAACTGGAACTAATCCTTGGCGTTTTTCCTATTTACCGCATTTAAACCACCAGCTGGGGGCGAGCCGACTGGGGCGGGTTGAGCTCAATGGTGGCCACCACCTGCCCATGATCGGATTGCCAGGGTTCAATCGTCTCATCTAGCAAAGTTTGGTCAAACAGGTGGTCGTTAAACACCGACACATAGGTGACTTGGCCAATGCGATCGCGGTTTTGGGCCGAAAATTCTTCGCTCACCATGATGTGGTCAAGGCTGTCGTAGTGGCCGTTGTGAATGTAGGTGTAGTAGTGGTCGCCGTAGCCCAGCCGGGCCTGAATGTCTTTGACCTGATAGAGCAGCACGTCCCACACAGGGGCTTTTTTGCGGTAGGGCCAGGATTCCCACGGGGGCTGCCCAGTTACGATTTGGGTGGTAACGGCAGTGTGGTTGTCGTTGACATCACCCATGACAATTACCGGATAGCGGCGATCGCGCAGCCCCTCCATCAGCAAAAACCGCAGGGCAGCGGCCTCGGCGGTGCGACGAATCAGCGAGCGGGCATGGCCCTTAGCAATTTCGACCGGGTCGCTGCGATCGACACCGTTGGCCATCATGGGCCGCTTTGACTTCAGGTGCACCACAAACACGGTGCAGTGAATCGCCTCAGTCAGGGCCAGATCGACCGCTAGTACCGGGTGCGAAAACCGCCGAATGGGGATCTCGGCTCCCTCTAGATCCAGCACGCTCTCGGGCGGAAAGTTGTCGTACATGCGCTGCCCCAAAACCTGGAACCGAGTCGCCCTGAAAGCCACAGATATCGACCTTCATGCGATCGAGCTGGGCTCCAATCCAGGTGAGCTTTTTGAGGTAGTTGACCTGGGAATGAACTTCGCCAGGGTAAAACTCGCGATCGGGCAGCATCAGGTTGTTGAGGTTAAACGTGCCGATGCGAAACTGGTTGCGTTCCATAGCTGCCGCTGAGTGGGGGTGCGTTTAAGAATAGCGCCGTTGCCGCCAGCGGCTATAGATGCTGCTCAAGGGATGGGGGGATTGGGTAGAGGTTCATTGGAAAGGGGCTCGATCGCCATGTCTTCCGGGGCGTTGGTTTCAGCAAACTGGGCGTCTTGCAGCGTTAGCTTGATGGCGGCTAACACGTGAGAGGTGACTTGCAAAAATGACTGCTTGCGGGAGTTCACCCAAAACTGCGCCTCCAGATTTACGGTGCTGGGGGTCAATTCTCGCACCAGCACAATGGGTTCGGGGTCTAGCTCAACCCCCTCAATTTGCTTCATCTGCTGCTGAATGCGGTTAAACAAGTCAGGCAAATCGGCGTTGTGGTCAATGCCTACGGTGACGCTGCTGAGGCGGATGGGCGAGGCAGTGTTGTTCGTAATGCTGCTCTGAAATACCTCCTGGTTGGGAATGTAGACTAGGCGACCGTCGTAGGTTTGCACCGTGGTAGCCCGTAGCTGAATTTGCGTCACCGTGCCCTCGAAAGTGTTGATGACGATCTGGTCGCCGATGCGAAAGGGTCGGGTGGCCAGCAAAATGACCCCAGAGATGTAGTTGCTCAGCACGTCGCGCAGGCTAAAGCCGATGGCGACGCTGGTCAGGCCCAGGGTGCCGAGCAGAGCGGCGAAGTTGAGCCCCATTACCCCTAGGGCCACCACAGAGCCCAGCGTCCACACGCCGCCGTAGCAGAGGCGGCTGATCAGCTCTTCGGTGGTGCGATCGCCCTCGGTTTTTGAGGCCCACACCAGCACGGCGTGGCGCGCCACTGCCGCCAGCAGCCAGGTTAGCACCAGCACCACCAGCGCCCCCAGCAGCGCAGGCAAATTATCTAGGGTATTTCTTACCAGCTGCTGGGAGGTGCCGCGAATGCGATACGACACCGCCACCGCCAGGTTAGTGCGCGCCATGGCCTGGTTGAGCAGAGTGGCCCAGCGCTGGGCTAGGGCAGCCATATCGGTGTCAAAGTCCAGCGCGTCTTGCTGGGTCACGGTCATAATCACCTGCTGATTCACTTGCAGGGTGACCAGGTCGCGATCGCCGTCAACATTTACGGTCAGGGGGGCTGGGTTATTGGTTTGGTTGAGCAGCGCGGCAATGCGTCGGTTGATTTGCCTCGCTCGCTCAACCGCGCTAACATCGGGCAGCCCCCCTACCTGCAACACAGGCTGCCCCTGCACCAGCACGTCGGCAAAAAATTGCTCCGCTGGGTCTACGGTTGTCTGAGCCAAGGCGGGTAGGCCCCCTTGGGGCACCGGCCAGCCAAGGCAAAAAGCCAGTCCTAGGCCGAGCGCCAGCAGCCAGAGTCGCCGCCAATGGTTCTGTCTTACCCAAGCCATATTGTCATCCAACTCCGCTAGGCCAATTACCCGCAATCCCTGCTCGGCAATTCTTCATTCAATCCCATCTCGGGCGCTATGGCACACCCAACCTTGGCCTCAACCCACCGCCGACTGCTGATTACCGGCGCTAGCGGCTTTTTGGGCTGGCATCTGGCCCGTGCGGCCCAGGCGACCTGGCAGGTCGAGGGCACCTACCACCGCCACGCTCCCCCGCTGCCGGGAGTCAAGCTGCACCGTGTCGATCTGACTGATGCGATCGCCGTTAAGGCCTTGCTCACACAGGTCTCTCGCGATGCCGTGATCCACACCGCCGCCCTGTCGCAGCCCAACCACTGCGAGCAAGAACCCGACCTCTCCTACGCGATGAATGTCGAGGCGACGCGGATGCTGGCCCAGTTTTGCGGTAGCCACCATATTCCCTTTGCCTTTACCTCAACTGACCAGGTGTTTGACGGCCAGACGGCTCCCTACGACGAAACCTCTCCCCCCAACCCTATCAGCGTCTACGGTCGCCATAAGGCCGAAACTGAAGCCATCATTCAGGCCTTACACCCCACCGCCGCGATCTGTCGTCTGCCGCTGCTGTACGGCCCCCCAAGCCTCACTGCGGAGTGTTTTTTGCAGGGTTTCCTACGCACGCTGGAGGCGGAGCAGCCCTTGCGCCTGTTTACCGACGAGTTTCGCACCCCGGCCTACGTCGAAGACGTCGCCGCTGGCCTGCTGCTTGCCCTAGAAAAAACGGCGGGTCTGCTGCACCTCGGCGGCCCCGATCGCCTCAGCCGCTACGACTTTGGTCTACGGATGGCCGAGGTTTTTGGCCTTGATAAAGGCCTCATTCTGCCTAGCAAACAGGCCGATGTCTCCCTGCCTGCCCCTCGCCCGGCCGATGTGTCGTCTACCAGTCAAAAGGCATTTGAGTTAGGGTATCGCCCGCGCGGCATCATGGCAGGGTTGACGGCCGTGAAAGAATGGACGTTAACTTCTGGTGCTCAGTAACCCTTCCGGGCATTGAAGCCTTTGCGTTCTCACCCTCTGCCGCTATGGATGACGATAAGCTGCCTCCGGTTTGGCAAAAGGTTCAAATTTTTAGTGGTCTGGCGGCAAGCATCTTGGTGCCTCTGAGCATCGGCATGGTAAGGCAGAGCATCAATGCCAACAGCTACTCTCCCGCGCCGCTGCCCGAGGCTGCCCAGCAGGAGCCTCAACAAGATCCAGGAGTTGATCTGGTGGCCACCTTCGAGGGGAGTCGCTCGGCTAAGGATGGGAAGATTTACCCCTACGATGATGGCTTGGTCAATCAGCTCATTGGCTATGGGCACCTGATTCAACCCCATGAGCAACAGTCGGGGACCATCACCATCGACGGCGAAGGGGTGCCCTTTACCCATGGCATTAGTGCGGCCCAGGCTAAAGCCCTGCTTGAGCAAGACTTGCAGCCCATTCGCCAAGAGGTTGATAATCTCGTTGCCGTCGAGCTTACCAACAACCAACGTGCCGCCCTGGCTTCGTTTATGTATAACGTCGGGCCGCAAACCTTTGCAGAAAGCACGCTGCTGAAAAAGCTCAATGCTGGGGAGTACGATGCTGTGCCCGCAGAACTGATGAAATTTATTAGAGCTGGTGATGAAGAACTGCCGGGCTTAGTTACCCGGCGCCAAGCCGAAATTGAGCTATGGCACAAACCCGATGCTCCTGCCCAAGAGAAGCGTTCTGCATTGTGTGAGCGCAAGAGTTGTTCTAGTCGCTGACTTAGTGGAACTCGCACTGCTTGACATCTGTTGAGAGATAGACGCCAGGATTAAAAACTGTAAAGTAAATTAAACCCAACAGCTTAGGGAATTCAAGGCATGGTTGTTCAACGGTTGCGAGCGGCCAGGGGTGTCTTTGGCCGTTCATCAAAGCTCTTAGTAATGACGGGCATTGCGATCGCAACAGTAGCCTGTGGCAAACCCGTAGAGCCCGCCGCCCAGGCTCAGCCCGAGCAGCAAGAAGGCCCCGCCGTAGTCGATACAGCCGTGGCTGCTGCTGGCGAAGATTCGAGCCGAGTTTACACTGGCACCACCAGCCCGGCGCGCGAAGTCTCGCTGCGTTCGCAAGCCGAGGGGCGGCTCCTTTCCCTAGCTCGTGACGTCGGTGACACAGTGCAGCAGGGCCAGGTGATTGCCACCATTGATAATGTGCTGCTGCAAACTGCCGTAGGCGAGGCCCAGGCCGAACTCGCCGCCCGCCAGTTTGAGGTCGCCCAAGCCGAGGCCGAACTGGCCGACATTCGCACCTCCATCGAAGACGCGCGGGTGCGGCTTCAGCAGGCCAGCAACGACGCCCAACGCCTGGCGACCCTCGCCTCCCAGGGCGCGATCTCAACTCAGGCTGCCGAGCAGGCCCAAACCACCCTGAGCACCTCCGAACAAGCTCTAGCTTCGTCCCAAGAGCAGGTGCGCACCCGACAACAGGCCGTCGCGGCGGCCCAGCAGCGCGTTGAAGCCCAGCGATCAATTTTGCGCGAGGCTCAGAAGCGTCTCTCCTTTGCCAACCTAACGGCCTCGCTATCAGGTGTCGTTCTCGAACGCGTCGCCGAACCCGGCGATTTAATTCTGCCTGGCGAAGCTGTCTTAACCCTCGGCGATCTGTCAGAAGTGCTGGTGGTCATTCAAGTGGCCGACAGCAACCTCAGCGAGTTTAGCGTCGGGCAGTCGGTTGAGATTGCCCTTGATGCCTTCCCTGACGACACCTTCACCGGGCGAGTGACGCGCATTTCGCCAGTGGCCGACAGCACCTCGCGCCTGCTGCCCATTGAGATTACCGTGGCTAACCCCGGCAACCGCATCAGCAGCGGCCTGCTGGCCCGAGTCAATAGCACCGGCAATGAGTCTGATGTCGTCGTGGTGCCCGAAAGCGCCCTAGAAACCGCAGAAAATAGCGACAACCAGATCTTTGTCGTCACTGAAGCCGAGGGCGACCCGGTAGTTGAGTCGCGCTCGGTGCAGGTGGGCGATCGTGCCGATGGCCAGGTCACCATTCTCTCCGGCCTCACCCCCGGCGAACAGTATGTTGTCCGCAGCAGCCAGCCCCTAGAAGCAGGGCAAGCCGTAGAACTCAGTTTGACCTCTGAAGGATGAGGAAAGTTTTGAATAGTGAATTTTAGGTTTTGAATTAAGCAATTCCTAGAGAACTCAAAACTCAAAACTAAGCACTCAAAACTACCTCGGCCATCCCACCGCCACGCCCCTCACTCCTCCACCCATGACTACCCCCTCCTCCTTTCCCAAGAGCAGCTTTAGCATCAGCGGGCTGGCGATTCGGCAACACATTGGCACCCTCATGCTGACGCTGACCGTCTTTGTGATGGGCTTTTTCATCACTACGCAGCTGCCGGTAGACCTGCTGCCCGCCATCACCTATCCGCGCATTGGCCTACGCGGCGATGCGCCAGGGCTGTCACCGGAGGGGGCGGTGGATGAGATCACTCAGCCCCTAGAGGAAGCCCTGGCAACCACTGAAGGCGTGGTGCAGGTGTTTTCCCAAACCCGAGAAGGTCAGGTCAGCATTGATCTGTATTTTGAACCTGGCGGCAATATCGATCAGGCTCTCAACGACGCTACGGCTACCCTCAACCGCGCCCGCGGCACTCTGCCCAAAACCTTTGAAACACCGCGACTGTTTAAGGTTGACCCTTCCCAGCTACCGGTGTACGAAATGGCGCTCACCTCCGACAGCCTCAGTGCCCAGGAGCTGCGCATCTTCGCTGAAGAAGAGTTAGCCCGAGAGATTCAGCAGGTATCCGGTGTCGCTAGCGCCGACGTGTCAGGCGGGGTAAACGAGCAGATGCAGGTGAATGTGGATCTGCGTCGCTTGCAGGCGGTGGGTATTGGTGTAGCCGACATAATCGATGCACTCAGCGATCGCAACCAAGATATCTCCGGTGGCCGCCTGCGGGGCGGTGACGAAGAAACCCTCACCCGCCTAGTGGGCCGCTTTGAATCGGCAGAGGAGCTGCAAAACCTGCCCATTACGGTACCCGGCACCGACCCTCCCCAGCAGGTGCTGCTGCAGGATGTGGCCACCGTCATTGACGGCATTGAGGAGCAGCGGGTCTTTGTCTCCCTAAATGGTGAACCGGCGGTCAAAGTCAGCATCCAGAAGCAGCCAGCGGCCAACACCATTGATGTGGTAGACGGGGTCAAGGCTAAGCTTGACCAGATGCGCCAGGCGGGCCAGATCCCTGAAGGGATGGAGACCGTTGCCACCCTCGACGAGTCGCGGTTTATCCGCAGCTCCATCAACAACGTGACGGGTTCCGGTCTATCTGGAGCTGCTCTGGCCGGCCTGGCCGTGCTGCTATTTTTAGGGTCTCTACGGCAGACGTTCATTATTGTGATCGCCATTCCCCTAGCTAGCCTGGTCGCCCTGGTGCTCATGGGGTTGTTTGGCCTGACGCTGAATGTATTTAGCCTGGGTGGGCTAGCCCTGGGTGTAGGCATTGTGGTCGACAACTCCATCGTCATGCTCGAGAACATGGCTAACCGGGCCGAAGAAATGGAGCGATCGCGCCAGACCGGCGGAGTTTACAGCCGCAGTGAAGCTATCTTTCAGGCCGAAGCCAGCAGCCAGGAGCTAGAAGGAACGCTGGTGGCGGCTACCACTACCAATCTAGTGTCGGTGCTGCCCTTTTTGCTGATTGGCGGCTTTATCTCGCTGATTTTCAACGAACTGATTTTGACCGTTACCTTTTCTGTGGCGGCCTCCCTCGTGGTGGCCTTGACGGTGGTGCCTGCCCTAGCTGCCCGGATGGTAATGGGGCGCAGCACCCAATCGCTTCAGAGCTGGGGGCCATTTCGCTGGTTTAACACTCGCCTCGAAGGCGTTACGTTATCCTACGGGCGTTGGCTCAGCCGTGCCCTGCGGCATCGCATTCTAATTATTGCTCTGGCGCTGCTGGTGTTTGGCGGCAGCAGCATTTTTATGCTGGGCCAAATTCCCCAAGAAATCTTACCTCGCATTAGCACCGGGCAGGCCCGTGTCTCCGTCCGTTTCCCACCAGGGACGACGGCGGCAGCTAATCAACGGGTCATGCAGGCGGTAGAAGAGTTCCTGCTGACTCAGCCCGAAACCGACTATGTGTTTACGACCGCTGGCGGCTCTCTGTTTGGCACCAGCACCAGCGAAAACACCCTGCGCGGCAGCAGCACAATCACGCTAAAGTCTGGCACCGACACGGTGAGCTACGTCGATCGCGTCAATGCCGAGCTCAGCAAGCTGCCCCTAGTGGATACCCGCATCAACGTCACCCCTGAGTCGGTGCGGGGGCTGTTCTTGAGTAACTCTCCGGTGCGCGCCGATCTTGATGTGGGCCTGCAAAGTGAAGATACCGAAGTCTTGCTACAGGCTGGCCGGCAGGTTGTTGAAGCCCTGGGCCAACAGGCCACCCTAGCCCGCTATCGGCCCGATGGGGAAGAACCTCAAGCCGAAGTGCAAATCCGCCCCGACTGGACCAGAGCTGAAGACTTGGGCCTCACGGCTGCCGACATTGGCACCACCATTCAGACGGCGCTAACGGGGTCAATTCCGACCCAGCTCCAGCGGGGCAACCGTCTTGTAGATATAAAAGTGCAGCTTGAACCCGGCACCGTGCAGCGTTCCTCCCAACTGCTAGATATTCCGCTGTTTACCGACAGTGGACAGCTGGTGCAACTGGGCGATATTGCCCAAGTGGGTTTGGGGGAAGCCCCCGGCCAAATTCAGCGCATCAACCGGCGGCAGGTGTTCTTGATTTCTGGCGACCTGGCGGAGGGGGCAAGTCTGAGCGAAGCCCTCAGCGAAGTCCAAGCTGTGATCGCTGGTCTTGAACTCCCTGAAGGAGTAACCGTGCTGCCCAGTTCGGCGGCAGCCACCAATGCTGAGCTACAGCAGGCTCTGGTCATGCTGGGGGCGCTATCTGCCTTTCTGGTCTTTACGGTCATGGCGGTGCAGTACAACTCGCTGATCGACCCGCTGGTGATTATGCTGACAGTGCCCCTAGCGTTGGCAGGCGGCATCTTAGGCCTGTATGTGACCCAAACCGCGATCGGCGCGACGGTGGTTGTAGGGGTCGTGCTTTTGGTGGGCATTGTGGTCAACAACGCCATCATTATGGTGGAGTTGGCCAACCAGATCTACAAAGCTACCGGCTGCTCTCGCCAGGAAGCCATTCTGCGCGCTGCCCCCCGTCGCCTGCGCCCTATTTTAATGACGACCATAACCGCTGTGCTGGGCCTGTTTCCCCTGGCGCTGGGCATTGGTGAAGGGTCTGAATTCTTACAACCTTTGGGCATCGTGGTGTTTTTCGGGCAGTCTCTGGCCACGGTGCTGACGCTGTTTATCATTCCCTGCTTCTACACCCTGCTCCACGGCGGGTTTGGTTCGGGCGGCAAAGGCGCGATCGCTGAAGATGACTTGATTGAGCCGGTAGATTCATCTGAAGTTTTTCAGTCCTAAAGGACGAAATTTTCTACCCTTAACCACAAAATCCCACCTAGTAAATCTGGGTGGGATTTTGTGGTTAACCGTCTATTTTGGGCCAGGATGTTGCCGCTGAGTGAGCCTTGCTCAGCAGAGGGCTCCAGTTTCAGTCGGTGTTGATCATGCCCTCTTCGGGGTTGATGAGCCGCCAGAGCTTTTGCTTGATCTGGGTGTCAAAGACTTCCCACTTGAGCCGGTTGAACTCCGAGTTTTCGTAAAAGCCCGACAAAAAGCCCACCGGAATTTCAAAGCCGCCGGCCATCGATCGCCCGCCGCCGAAGAATCGGCCCTCACTGTCTTGGCCAAAGGCTTCTTTGATAAATTCGTCGGGGTCAAGGGTGATTTTGCTGGTGCGCAGAGAGCCAATTACCACCTCGCGCTCTTCATCCTCGTCGTGGACAATGCCGTAGACCACAGCAGTGTGCACATTTTCTTCAGTCACCAGAAAGTCTGCTGCCTGAGGAATAGCGTCGCGGTCGTCGTAGCGCAAGTAGCCAACCCCGGCGATAGAGACGTTGTTTTGCACTTTGCGGTTGCGCAGCGATCGCTCGATCACATCCATCACCCGCTTTGAGCGCGAGGCTTGCAGCACCGCACTTAGCAGCTGACCATCATAAAACTGGCTCAGGTAAGCGGCCGCCATGAAGTCGCTGGGTCCGGCATGCATCAGCTGGTTGGTGTCGGCTCGCAGCCCGTGCATGAGGGCGGTGGCACACTTGGTGTGCTTGCTGTTGTTGCGATCGAGGTTCAGCAACCCCTGCTGCAAATACTGGGTGAGAATGGTGGCCGTAGCCCGAATATGGGGGCGTAGATCGATGTATTCTGCGTCGAGCTTAGACTGAGGGGCATGGTGATCGATCACCAGCACCAGGGGCAGTCCCCCCTCTCGCAGGTGTTCGTAGAGCTGGCTCGTCGTTCCTTGGTTATCCACTAGCACCAGCCCTTGGTAGTCGGCCAGGCTAGCCCCATCGGCAGCGGTCAGCCAGCGGCGGGCAGGCAGACCCGTGAGCCGGACGAGGGCAATGTTTTCTTGGTGGCTGAGGGTGCCCGCGTAGACAATGTCGCACTCAATTTTGTAGTTGCTGGCAATCAGCTTGTAGGCCCAGGCCGACGACAGCGCATCGGGGTCAGGAAAGTCTTGCAGCAGCACCAGGTGGCGATCGCCGCGATGCTTCTCCAGCAGTCGACGTACCGCCAGCACCGGATCTTCGGAGTCGCTGTCGTTTTCGGGGCGGGGCACAAGAGAAATCATCCCGCTGCCGTTAGAGAAGTTGGCTTCAGCGGTCTCGGAGTCTATATTAAATGTCATCATGGGCAATTCCTTGTGCGACAGCGCGCTCGATGGTAGTTAGACATAGCCCCTTAGTGCAAAGACAAGGGATCGACCTCAACGGCGTTAGGGGAGCTAACGTCAACCCGCTTGGCTCACCATCGTCTTGATTCAAAAGCGCTGTCAATAGCGCTGTGGCACTATCTCATTATCGCAAATTGCAGCGGAACTGCTAGAGTCACCCGATAGAGTCTTGTGCTGACGGTTATCAGGCCATAAGATTTCACATTTCCATGACCCTGAGGCTGCACTTCAAAGGATGAGTCTAGCCGGTGGCACAGCATCGAAGCCGTCGGCTACTCTTAGCGCAGTCATGAGATGCCAATGACGTACTTCTTCCACTCCTGGTGTACGCCGCTGTGAATTTGCCGCGTCACCTCAAAGTAGAGGCTGCTGTGGGGCTTACGGGGTTGGCTAAAGAGTGGCATGTTGGCCTCCCGCGGGGTGCGGTTGCCCTTTTTCACGTTGCAGCGGACGCAGGCGGCCACCATGTTTTCCCAGGTGTCGCCGCCGCCACGCGATCGGGGTATCACGTGGTCGAGGGTGAGCCCATCGCCGCTGTAGGCGCAGTACTGGCAGGTGTGATTGTCGCGCTGGAGCAGGTTGCGCCGAGTGAGTGGTATATCTTTATAGGGCACCCGCACGTAGTGGCGCAGGCGTATCACCGTCGGCAGCGGAAAATCGGCGTAGACAAACTTGCCGTTATGCTCAACCCGCTCCGCCTTACCCTTAATAATAAGGACGACAGCCCGACGCCAGCTCGTAATGTTGAGCGGTTCATAGGAGGCGTTGAGCACCAGAACCTTACCCATTCGAATGCGCGGATAATTGGCTAAAGAATATTTGGATTGATGTTAGCACAGAAGCTAAATTGAGGGTTTTGACCTCTGGTAGACTGTCCTGGGATCGGTATCTTGGGGTAGCGTTGGCACATCTGGTGGCCAATTCTGGCGCTATGATGAGGCGCTAGCCCCGGTGGTGAAGGAGGAACACAATGCTGAGTTGGGATCACACTCCAAGCCTAGCCCCAAGTTTGGAACCCATGCGCTGCTGCCGTGCCTGGGTTGAAATCAACCTGGCGGCGCTGCAGCACAACGTGCGCCAGTTTAGAGGGTTGCTGCCCGCCACCACCCAGCTGATGGCAGTGGTTAAGGCCGATGCCTACGGCCATGGTGCCGTCACCGTTGCCCAAACGGCGTTGCAAGCTGGGGCCACCTGGCTTGGCGTAGCCACCGTCCCCGAGGGAATTGAGCTGCGAGCCGCAGGCATTCAGGCACCAATTTTGGTGATGGGGGCGGTCAACAGCACCGAAGAAATGCAGGCGATCGCCCATTGGCGCCTCCAACCCACCCTGGTAAACCCCAAACAGGCCTTAGTCTTCTCCAACACGCTCTCCGGGCAAGCCGCGTCCCGTCCAGTGGGAGTTCACCTCAAGATCGACACTGGCATGACCCGTCTAGGGTTTCCCTGGGCCGAGGCCGTAGACTTTGCTAAGTTTGTGCGGCAGTTGCCCCACCTCAAAATCGACAGTCTTTACTCTCACCTGGCCACCGCCGATAGCCCCGACCCTACCGTTATGCAGCAGCAGCAGCAGCGGTTTAAGGCGGCGCTGGGGCACCTTCAACAGCAGCAGTTGCTTCCTCCCCGGCTGCACTTGGCCAACACCGCTGCCACCCTGGCTGACCCTGCCCTACACTACGACCTGGTGCGAGTTGGTCTCGGGCTCTATGGCCTTTACCCAGCTCCTCATTTGCAATCGCGGCTCGACCTACAGCCGGTCATGCAGGTCAAAGCCCGGATCACCCATCTCAAGGATGTGCCTGCCGGTACCGGCATTAGCTATGGCCATCAATACGTGTGCGATCGCCCCCTCCGCCTGGCGGTGGTCGGCATTGGCTACGCCGACGGGGTGCCGCGGGTGCTCTCCAACCGGCTACAGGTCATGGTCAAAGGCCGCCTAGCCCAGCAAATCGGCGCCATCACGATGGATCAGCTCATGCTGGATGTCAGCGATATCCCTAACCTGCAAGAGGGCGATGTCGTTACCCTCCTCGGCCGCGACGGGCACCATACCATTAGCCCTGACGATTGGGCTGCCATGGCCAATACCATCAGCTGGGAAATTCTCTGTGGCTTTAAGCATCGTCTACCCCGCATCGCCGTAGAGCAAGCCCTAGCAGCTTCTACAGCCATCCAGAGCTAGCTAAAGCCTACTTAGGGCAGCTAGCAGCGTTTCTGGCGATGTAGTTGGGTGCAGCAGCGAAAACAGGTGGCAGTAACGCAGTCTTCCCTGAGCGTCTAGCACAAACTGCGCCGGCAGGGGTGCGCCCAACGCTTGCCCAGTGTGGTAAGCGCGAAAGCTCGCTCCCGTGGGGTCACATAGCAGCGGCAATTTTAAGCTCAAATCTTCTACCGCTGCCTGAGCTTGACGCTGGGGCTGATGGCCGATCGCCAACACTTCGGCCCCAGCGTTGCGAAACTGATCGTAGGCCTGATTAAACGCCACCAGCGAGGCGTACCGCTGAGGGCTGTAGGCCACCTCTGCCAGGAGGCGACAAAAGAGCAAGACCACCGGTTGCTTACCTCGCCAGTTAGCCAGGCGCACGGTGCGCTGGTAGGTGACATCCCATAGGGCAAAGTCGAGGCATATCTGGCCGAGGGGCAGGCCTAAACGAGGGGGCAACGGCAGCCAATAGCGCCAGGGAGTAGCCTGGTCTGGTAGTGGCGCGATCGGGGTCATCAGGCCAAAAAATGACAATACAACAGCGGCATAGCAGGGGCGATCGCCACGGGGTCGCTAGACCCCAGCAAAGAATTCCCGTGCCTTGATTGGGTCAGGAACCATAGTTTTATCTCCAGGTTGCCAGTCAACCGGGCAAACTTCATCGGGGTTAGCCTGCACATGCTGGATGGCCTGTAAGACGCGCAGGGTTTCGTCGACCTTACGGCCAAAGGCCAGGTTGTTGATGGTGGCGTGCTGGAGTACACCGTCTCGATCGATAATGAACAAGCCCCGCAGCGCTACCCCACTATCGGGGTCGAGCACGTTGTAGGCAGCGCTGATGTCTTTTTTAATATCAGACACTAAGGGGTAATTGAGATCCCCCACCCCGCCCAGCTTACGCTCAGTCTGAATCCATGCTAGGTGGGCAAATTCACTGTCTACAGAGATGCCTAAAATCTCGGCGTTGAGAGCCTTAAACTCACCGTAGCGATCGCTAAAGGCCGCAATCTCTGTAGGGCATACGAAGGTGAAATCGAGGGGATAAAAAAATAGGACCACATATCGGCCCCGGTAATCGGATAGCTTAACAATCTTGAAGTTCTGATCGACTACGGCAGTGGCACTGAAGTCAGGCGCCATTTGGCCAACCCGCAAACAGTCATCTCTCATCTCAGCCATGAACTCATTCCCTCAAGGTCTTACCGCCGTTGCGCAGTACCATCATAGTCCTTTGGCCAAAGAAAACCCTCCCTGGTGTCCTTGTCCGCTCTCGGCTTTACCATACATACAGAGTGCTAAAGCCTTTTAAGGCATTGCCCCAACCGAACCTAAGCAAAAGCTAGACCAAACGCTTGCTGGACAGACTATTGAACCGTTAAGAATGGCTCAGGCGGGATTTGAACCTGCGACCAAGGGCTTATGAGTCCCCTGCTCTACCACTGAGCTACTGAGCCGTAGCATCGGATTTTCCTTACCTAGGGCATAGCCCTATTAGTCCAACCAACAGTTAATGAATCTATCACAGAATTAGTCACCACACCAAGCTGTATCAGCATTTTTTTGATAGAAAATATTCCACAAAAAGCGGGCCAGCAGCAATGCCAGCCCGCGCTAATAAACTATGGCTCAACCATCTAGCGATCGGGTAGGTAGGCCATAGGGTTAACGGCACCGTTGCTAGGCAAGTGCACCTCAAAGTGAAGGTGAGGGCCAGTGCTGTAGCCTGTGCTACCCATCTCAGCGATCTGCTGCCCCTGGCTCACTTGCTGCCCCTCACGCACCAGCAAACGGCTGTTGTGGGCATAGCGAGTCAAACTGCCGTCGGCGTGACGGATATCCACCAGATTGCCATAGCCGCCAGAATTCCAACCCGATCGCGCGACCACCCCCGGTGCTGCCGCCACAATCGGAGTTCCGACTGGGCCAGCAATGTCGACACCGCGGTGCATGCGGCCCCAACGCCAGCCGTAGCCGGAAGTTAGGGTGCCACGGGTAGGCCAAACATAGCCGTTGGAAAGACGAGGCGCTTCGGGTAAAAACTCGTTTGCACCTGGCATCATCGGCATATTGGGAGATACAGTCTGCCCGACTGGCATGCTCGGCGAAACCCGATAGGCATCAGCACTCAGAGGAGCCGCCGCTAGCAACTGGCTAGGAGGAGCCGCAGCATCTACCTGCTCAGGCTCATCGACTACAGCCTCATCTGCTGGGTTCAAGGCTGCAATCGGCTGAACCTGATCTTTGGCGGCATCGGTAACTGTCCAATCAGAATCAGCAGCAGGCGATGCAAGGGTTTGGGCACCTTCCCTAGCGGCTAGAGCTGTCGCGTTAGCAGGTTCAGGTCCACCTACTGCGGTGGAAGCCACAGCCGCTGGCTCAGGGCTGTGATACTCCAAAGCGGCAGTCTCTGGGGCTTCATTGGTGACACGGCTGCGCTCAAGCTCTTGACGAGCCTCACGAATTCGCGCATTGAGTTCGTCGCGGTTAACCTGACTGCTATTGGACTCACGGATGCGGGCTAAGTGATCTTGAATAGCCTGCTCACGGGTTCTAGGAGCAGCTGCTAAACCGCTGGAAGGTGAGCTAACCGCTTCTTCGGTCGCTGAGGCTAGGGGAAGGCTTAGGCTGTCGCCGACTGATAGAGCTTCAGGCTGGTTAACAGCGTTGTTGTGGCTAAGAAGCTCATCTAGGGTGATGCCGTTGCGAGAAGCAATCGACCACAGAGTGTCGCCCGGTTTAACCTGGTAGGACCGTACGGTACTAACCTCAGCGGTTGAAGTGGCCGGCGCTGTTGTTGGGGGCAGTGCCGCTACAGTAATATTTTTCTTGACCTCTTGGGCCGCAGTGCTGGTAGTCTCTGCAGGAGCTGGGGTGTTGGTAGCTGTAGCAGGCTGTAGCGACTGGGCGGTAGCGACAGGACGCTCGCCTTCTTCCTGGTGGAGCGGCAAACTAGCAAAGGCCTCAACTGGCTCAGCCGTTGCGCTGGCTTCTTGACTGGTTGCCTCGTCGACCTTAGCCATTTGCTGAATGGCGGCGGCTGGCTGAACGTCAGCGGTTGAACCTGCCGCAGATTCCTGGAGAGCCTCTTGCTCAAGGGTGGGGAGCGCAGCTAGGGGGAGTGAGTTAGAAACGCTGTCTTCAGCGCTAGTTTCAAGTTCTTCTGAGGAAAGCGCAAGTTCTTCTGGAGAAAGCTTGTCTAGGTTAGCCGCAGCGAGCTCTTCTTCGGACAGTTCATCTTCAGTCTTGAGAGCCAGAGCATCCTCTAGCTGCCAAGCTTTCTCCAGTTCACCCACTGTGGGTATGTCGCTGGTGGGCAACAGGCCGCTAGCAGTTGCTAAATCACCACCGACGCCCCCAGCAGCACTGGCTTTGAGAGCCAAACGAGAGACATCGGCGCTAGCAGTCAAACTGGCCATTCCTACGGCAGGAACCCGAATAACCTGCCCAACCCGTAGTACATCGTCACCAGCAATGCCGTTGGCCACCTTGATGGCTTTAACATCGGCCTCATGCTGGGCAGCAATTTGCCAAAGGCTTTCCCCTGCTTCAACGGTGTGGTAAGACGAGGCCGAGGTTGTCTCGGCAGGCACCATCTTGGGCGTCTCGGGTTGACCCCGATCGGCCGCAGGTAAAACCGTCAGGTTTGTGCCGTCGGCAGCTAGAGCCAATTCTGGCTCAGTGAAAAACGGAGCAGAAGCTCCGAAAGATAGGGCTATGCCCAGCATGGCTGCCGAGGTTTGCACTCGACGATAACCTCCTGAAGGCTCAGATTGAGCGCTGCTCAAACTAGAGGGCAGGCAATCAGCTTCAGACTCTTGGGGAACTACGCGTTTCAAGGAACGACCTCCTGTAAACCAGCGCTTAACAACCTATGAAAGCCCCACTACCCACCTGATGGAGGCACCGCCAGTTGGCAGAAACTCTATCGCTAGGGGAGCAACAAGGCAAGGTGTTAGCAGAAGAACAACAACGGATCGACAGATTAACGCCTCGGGCTAGGTAACATTACCCTGCTTTCGGCAACCTAGGCAAGTTTACATGACTTAACACGAAAATCAATACCCAGGGGTTCTCTGTCATTTCCCTGAACACTAGGCTCGTGACCGGGAACTTGATGACCACAACATAAACGTTTAACCTCAAAAAAAAGTATTTGGCAAGCGTATTGTTTGGGCTTGACTGAGCCGACTAACTGTAGCGTCTGCCTGGTTTCTAGGGGCATAAACAACTGTGGTTAGAACCGCAAACCCTTTGCCCACTGGGCTGATCACCCATAGGGGAAAACATGCGATTAGACCTCTATAACCAATGGCAGATGTCGAGACAGAAACCATCAAAGTAAGTTATACGAATTTCTTATCTCGACTAGCCCAATTTTGTATCCTCGGAAACCGCTTATTTTTATTGCTGACTTTTTAACGCGGTTTTGCGCTGAAAACGCTCGCGTTGGGGGTTTCACCCCTCTAAGCGCACAGAGTGAATTGCACCGTAGGCTTGATAGCTCAGCTTAGTGATCTATGGGATGACATTACTCAATAGCTATCAACCATTGTGCATTGCGCCCTAGGTCCTAAATGTAGCCTTTATCAAATTTTGATTGGCTAGGGTCTGCCCTAACCCTCAAAGCTGAGCTGGGTCTTTGTTATCGGCAATGCCTGGTGTGGAGCGTGGGTGGAAGAGGTGAAGCTGGCGCAGGGTCTCATAAAGGGCTATAGCGGCGCTCACGGAGAGGTTGAGGCTGCGCACAACGGCACGATCCATAGGGATGTAGGCAGTTTCGTCACAGGTAGCTAAGACTGTCTTAGGAAGTCCTTCGGTTTCGCTACCAAATAGGAGCCAGTCATCGGTGCGATAGGTCAATTCTGTATAGCTACATCGCCCAGAGGTACTAAAGCCAATGGTTCGCCCTCCCTGCTGACGCTGCTGGGTAGAGAAAGCATCCCAGTCGGTGTGCAGGGTGAGGTCGACTTGGGGCCAGTAGTCGAGCCCGGCTCGTTTGAGGGCGCGATCGCTGAGGTCAAACCCTAGGGGGCCAACGAGGTGCAGGGGAGTAGTTGTAGCGGCGCAGGTACGGGCGATATTCCCAGTGTTTGGGGGGATCTGGGGCGTGACTAAAACAATTGCGGGCATGGTCAGGAAAACCAAAATAACGGGCTAGATCAGCGGGTGAGGGGTGAATTTAGGGCAGCGGTGGAAATGTCTAGGGGATATAGATTTTATTAATACTTCCCTCAGTAGTTTTACTCTGTTCGAAAACTGATCGAAAAAGCGGGGATCGGGTTCTACTGAATAAAGCTTTCCTTATTGCACCTATAAGTAAATGTTTACTAAGGGAGGCCGCGATCGCGACCCAACCCTACGAAACTTCCCCTAGGCGGCACAGGGTTCGCACAGATCGCGAGCCAATATCCCCTCACTGGCCGCCACCTCAGCGATCGCATTTTGGATCACCTGTTGCACTGACTGCCCGGCTTCGTGCTGCCGCAGCCATCGCTGGGCCTCGTTGCCTTCCCGCAAAATTTTCTTCACCGGGCTGAGGAAGCAGCTGAGACCATTGGCCTTGGCAATCGGCCACACCTCATCGTAGAGCTGTTGGATCCAATCGTGGGCCAGAATTGGGCGGCCGTCTTGCCAGTGGCGCAGTTCAGCCTCTAAGCTCCGGCTGGCGGCGGCCATTTCGTTGGCGTCGGTAAGGGCAACCAGGTCGTTGTTGCGGCTAGCGACCGGCAGCTCACTCAGGATCAGCGGATCTAACTCCGGATTTTGGATCAGTTGAATCAGGCGCGCTTCGAGCAGGGCTGCCACCGCCAGTAGCGCTACAGGGTCACTGATCAGGTCACAAATGCGCAGCTCTAGGCGGTTGAGGTTGTAGGGGCGGCGATCGCCGTTGGGCCGCACCGAGGACCACAGGTGGCGCACGTTTTGCATGGTGCCTGCCGCTAGCTCGGCTTCCATCCACTGAATATGGTGGGCGTGGCTAGTAAACAGGGGGACATGGGCCGGAGTTTTGGGAAACACCTGCCAGCGGCTGGAGTGAGATCCGGTCGCTCGCCCGCCCAAAAATGGCGATGAGGCGGTGAGGGCCAGGTACAGGGGCGCTTCGACCCGCACCAGGCGACAGGCCCGCATCAAAATTTCTGGATCCGAGATACCAATGTTGATGTGGACGCTGGCGGTGACTACGGTGGTGCCGTAGGTCTGCTCGATGTAGGCGTGGTAGGGGTTGCTGGGGTCAGAGCGGTAGAAGCGATCGGTATCTCCAAGGGCCAGGGTGCTGCCGGGCACGAGGGTGTAGTTGCCCAACCCCCTGAGGTAATGGCGCAGCTCGTGGCGGGGGCGCACTAGCTCGCACAGCAGTTTTTCGTACTGGCACAGCGGCGGTGTGGTGTACTCAACGTTGCGGCTGTCGGGCTCGCGCACAAAACCATTGAGATCCGCCACAATCCGATCGGAGAGACCGACCACATCCCCTGTGGGGGTGCCGGTGTACATCTCAATTTCAAACCCTTTGGACAGCAGCACGGCATTCCTCGCTGAAAACGGCACTCTATATATATTCAGTCAGTTGATCGTTGTTCTTATCCTATCGGCAACCCGGTTCCCCGTTCAGGTGCCGGGGAGGGAGGGTTGCAGACCTCTGGAGGGGCGCTAGGAGAATGCTGCTGTCGTCAGGGCGATCGCGCGCTTGGCGGCATAGGCGCGAGCAATGGTGTCGCAGCGCTCGTTGCCGGGGTCGCCGGAGTGGCCGCGCACGTAGATCCACTGTAGGGGTCGCTCAAGGGTCTGGTTCACCTCGGTGGTGACGCTGTCTAGGGCCTCCCACAGATCGCGGTTGAGCACGGGCTTTTTGGCTGAGTTGACCCAGCCGCGCCGCTTCCAGCCGGCGATCCACTGGGTGATGCCTTTGAGGACGTATTCGCTGTCGGTGTGAACGGTGACGGTCTCGGTTTGGCCACTGTTGCGCAGCAGGGTCAGACCAGCGATCGCCGCCTGCATTTCCATGCGGTTATTGGTGGTTTGGGCTTCTCCCCCCCCTAGCTCATGGATGCCGCCGTCGGCTAGGTAGAGCACCGTGCCCCAGCCGCCGGGGCCAGGGTTTCCAGAACAGGCGCCGTCGGTATAGATTCGCTGAATGATGGCCATTGGTTCGATAGAATCCTCAAAAGTCGTTGGTTCAGCCGTGAAACGTTTATGTTTTCAGGGGGCATGCTAAAGGTAAGACCGGATGTCCTCCCCGGACACCATACATTCAGGTCATGGGCAGGGTGCACCTATTATCGTCACGGTTTATCCCAACGGTGAAGTTAACCCCATGATGCTACGAGAACTAAAAGCTTTTGAGGCTTGCTGGCTAGATCTTAAGGATGTTTATCCCACCAGCGGCCAAGACAACATGTTGATTGCCCACGCCATGGGTCAGCTAGTGGATTGCCTAGCGAAGCCCAATCAGATCGAGCAAGACCTACCCAACCATTTACAGGGGCTCTTTCGGCGGCTGGCGCTGGCCTACTTTCAGGGCTACTCCCCCGCTGAAAGACCGTTTGAGGCAGTCGTAGTCACCCTGCCCGTTCCCCAGCCCTGCCCCCACAGCGATCGCCAACGGCGGCAAGATATCTCAGCGGCGGTCGAACGCGTCAAAGCCCTGGCCCAACAGACCCAATCCCGCATGTGTACCTCTCGGGGGCAGGCGGCCCAGTGCGCCACCTCAGAGATGGAGACCCTGATCATTGAATTTTCAGACTGACTGGTCCTAACCTGCTCAGGAGAGTAAAGTTAACCCCCCAGAGGTAGGGGCGGGCACGGTATCTTAGTGCTATGGCCTACGAACCGCTGCACCACAAGTATCGCCCCCAGACCTTTGGCGCTCTGGTGGGGCAAGATGCGATCGCGACTACCCTCACCAGCGCCCTCAACCAGCAGCGCATTGCCCCTGCCTACCTGTTTTGCGGCCCTCGGGGCACAGGCAAAACCTCCAGTGCCCGCATTTTGGCCAAGTCGCTCAACTGCATTGCCCAAAATCACCCCACGCCAAATCCTTGCGGCGTCTGCGAAACCTGTCGGTCGATTACCAACGGCTCGGCCCTTGACTTTATTGAAATCGACGCCGCTAGCAACACCGGGGTCGACAACATCCGCGAGCTGATCGAGCGCGCCCAGTTTGCCCCGGTGCAGTGCCGGTACAAGGTTTACGTCGTGGACGAGTGTCATATGCTCAGCACGGCGGCGTTTAATGCCTTGCTCAAAACCCTGGAAGAACCGCCCAGCAATGTGGTGTTTATTCTGGCCACCACCGACCCCCAGCGGGTACTGCCAACGATTATTTCTCGCTGCCAGCGGTTCGACTACCGGCGCATTCCCCTAGAGCCGATGATCGCTCACCTGCGGAAAATTGCCGATCAGGAAAACATCGGCATTAATGACGAAGCCCTCCGCCTGGTGGCTCAAGTTTCCCAGGGGGGGCTGCGTGACGCCCAGAGTCTGCTCGATCAGCTCAGTCTGCTAGCGCCTCCTGTGGAAGCCGATGCGGTGTGGGACCTGGTGGGGGCCGTACCCGAGCGCGATTTGCTGGCCCTGGTGCAGGCCATCCTCAGCGACGACGGCACCACTGTGCTCGACGGTGCCCGCAAGCTGATGGATCGGGGCCGGGAGCCGCTGATTGTGCTGCAAAACCTGGCCGGGTTCTACCGAGATCTGCTGATTGCTAAGACGGCGGGCGATCGCCACGACCTAGTAGCCATCACTCCCCCTACCTGGGCTGATATGCAAACCCTGGTGCAACCTCTCGACCCAACGGTGCTGCTGCTGGGGCAACAGCACCTGCGCAGCGCTGAGGGACAGGTCAAAAACACTACCCAGCCTCGACTATGGCTAGAGGTGACGCTGCTAGGACTATTGCCCTCGACCCTGGCGGGGCAGGCCGGTGGAACTATGGTTGCTGGACGGCCGTTGGGTGCAATCGCCCCTATACCTGCACCAAGCCTTACACCCCAGCCAGTACCAGCGGTCGTCAGTCCACCGTTGTCAGTGCCGCCGCCAGCCCCTTCAGACTTGGCGCTGCCGCCGGAAGCTGCCAACGGGGCAGCGCCAACACCAGCCCCTGTGTCTGCCGCCGCATCAAATTCTCCCCCCAACAATGACCACGAAGCGCCGTCCGCCTCTGAAGACACCCCATCCCCTAACCTGGGGCAGCTGTGGCTTCAGGTGATAGCCGTGCTAGAGCCCTTGGGCACCCGCGCCCTGATGCAGCAGCAGGGCAACCTGCTGTTCTTCGACGGCGTGGTAGCTCGGGTGGGCATCAGCTCTAGGCCACTGTTTAAGATGGCCCAGGGCCGAGTCGAGAATGTGGAAGCGGCCTTTCAGCAGGTGCTCAACCACAAAGTGCAGGTTTCCCTAGAGGTGCTGCCCGACCCAAAGCCTGAGGCCCCAGCCCCCAACATTTCCCAGGCGCCGGGGCAGAAAAATATCACTCCACCGCCGCCAGTTGTTCTCAGTCCTCCGCCCTCGCCTGTTGTTTCAGCACCCTCGGCCGAAGCGTCAGCAGAACCGGCTGTCGCTCCTGAACCTGCTCTTGCGGCAGACGCCAGCCCCGCTGCTCCTGGGCCACCGTCCCTGCCTGCCATCGCCAGCGACTTTGACCGAGCCGTGAAAAACTTTGCCCATTTCTTTAATGGGCAGGTGGTCGACTTAGATGAAGATCTAAGCCCTGGGCTCGACTCAACGCTGTTGAAGCCTTCAGAGGCGGCGGCTAAGCAGCCTTCCCACGCTGACAAAGACGTGCCGTTTTAGGGAGGCGATCGCTATTTGTGAAAGATCAGTTCCGAGGTAATAAACAAAGTCCGGTAGCTGACGTTTGCGTTTAGCCAAAGGTGCTGCCGTTCCAGCCCCACATGGCACCGGGGGCATCAGCAAACTCGATATAGGTACGATTTTTGGGCACTCCCAGGGCGGTCTCTAGCTGAGCGCAAAACTCCTGGCTCATAGCGCGGGTTTTGGCACTGCCCATGGTGCCCACGCTCTTGATCTCGACGTAGCACACAGGCTCTGTAGTGCCACCAAAGGTCATGGGTATGTTGGCTTCAAAAGCTGTCATCACGTAGGATTCTGGCTTGCCCAGGTGGCTGGCTAAACTGGCGGAAAGCTCCTTCAGTAGCCCTTTAACCTCGGCCTTATCGGGAGAGGAGACAGATGTTTGAACTTTGATCAGAGGCATGGGTGTGGTGTGGAGAGTGAGGAGTGAAGGGATGGGTATGGTAGGGGAATTTTGAGTTTTGAATTTAAGCCTTACTGCTACAACTCAACACTCAAAACTGAGAACTTAAAACTCATCCATTCATCTACCCGCCGTAGTTCCAGCCGGTGCTTTCGAGCAGGAGGGGGTCGCCTTCGCGGTGAATGGCGGCACCGACTACTTCGCCTACAAACACGGTGTGGTCGCCGTGCTCTACAGCGCCCACCACCCGGCATTCCACATAGCCTAGGGTGTCTTTAATAATGGGACAGCCAGTTTCAGGACCGGGGTAAAACTCGATATCTTCAAACTTGTTGCCCACGCGGCGCAGGGGTTTGAAGAAGTTTTGGGCCAGATCTTTTTGCCCAGCTTCTAAAAAGCTGAGGGCAAACACGCCGCTGGATTTCACCATGGCGTGGGAGGTAGAGTCGTTTTTGACACAGTTCACCACCAGAGGGGGCTGAAAGGAGGCCTGCATCACCCAGCTCGCCGTGAAGCCGTTGAGGTCATCTCCATCTTTAACGCCACAGATGTATAGCCCGTGAGGAATCTTGCGCAAAAGGGTTTTCTTGGCTTGCTCGTCTAGCACAGGACACCTAAAGAATGCAGCTTTAGGGGCAGTGTAATACAGCTGTTGCTCCTGGCTCTACCCAATTGGTCATAAAAAAGGCGCACCGCGGTGCGCCTAGATGGTGTGTGATGCCCTGACCCTATTTGTTGGGCTGGGGAGTCATGCGCAGGTAGGGCTTGATTTCGGTTACGCCCTTGGGGAAGCGCTGCTTGGCTTCCTCGGTGGGGATGGCGGGAGACACTACAACGTCTTCACCATCTTTCCAGTCTACGGGGGTGGCAACGCTGTAGTTGTCAGTAAGCTGTAGCGAGTCAATTACCCGCAAAATTTCAGCAAAGTTGCGTCCGGTGCTTGGCGGATAGGTAATGGTCAGCCGCAGCTTTTTGCTGGGGTCAATGACGAACACGCTGCGCACGGTCACCTTGGCGTTGGCGTTGGGGTGAATCATGCCGTAGAGGTCGGAGACCTTTTTGTCGTCGTCGGCAATAATTGGATAGTTGACGGTTACGCCCTGGGTTTCATTGATATCACCAATCCAGCCCTGGTGGGAGTCAGCACTGTCTACGCTGAGGGCAATGACTTTGGCGTTGCGCTTGTCAAACTCGGGCTTGAGCCTGGCTACGCTGCCCAACTCAGTGGTGCACACGGGGGTGTAGTCAGCGGGGTGCGAAAACAGCACTACCCAGCTATCGCCAGCCCAGCTATAAAAGTCAATCTCACCCTCACTGGTTTGCTGGGTGAAGTTAGGTACCTGATCGCCAAGTTGAAGCGCCATCTCAAATCTCCGTTTAATCTCGACAGGGTGCAAATAAAGTTGCTCAGCGTTCACGTTCGCTATTCTCCCACAAACCCCGGTATTCCGGTCGGGGTTTAGAGGATTATCTTAAGGATTGTATCGCAGGCGCTGGGTCTGAGTGCGATCGCTCGATCACCCCCAACTGCCCACAACAGAAACACCTAGGGACATGCCCTAGGTGCCTGAGAAATCGTTGCTCAACTCATAGCTGGGAAATGCTTTGGGGAACTCCCATTAGGTTGCGCCTAAAACTGGCGGTCAAAGACCTTGGGCGCATAGGCACTACACCCATCGCAGGGACCCATGGGATTCATAGCGCAGCGCAGGTAGGGCGATCGCGCGTTCAAGTCACAGGTGATGTCGCCGATCATATAGCCCATGCCATCGATATAGTGCATATCGGTATTGCCATCGAGCAGCTTGAGCATGCTCTGGCCCAAGCCCGTTGGCATAGCTGAAGTGTCGCTGCCGCACTTTTCATTTCGGTCAGCCCGCACGCTTAGGTATGCCGACACTAGGGCTGGGGTAAGACCGACAACGAAAATTAAAACAATGACGAGCATGAACCTGTAGTCCGAAACTTGCAAGGTCATCCTAACCCAATGAATTGGCAGACCAGCCCAATGCCGCTAGGGATTGGTACGTACCGTTGCGTTACTTAGCTTTTCGCAACATAAACCAACAAAGGCCGCTCCTCCCTCTTACGCTCAATCAAAGGCAAAATCAGCACCAGTCACGGCTCCACACATCTGTAGCCAGAGACGACGTTTCTGTACCCAGAAAGTTCCCAACTATAGATATGATTCGATGAATTTATAGTTAGACTTTAAGAAAGAGCGGTTTTTGGCCCAGTTCTCGCTCAAAATCACCTTGTTTTTCTATCACCTGAACAAGATCCTGAACTTTTCAGAACTTTCATGTATTGGCGGATCTTGGCTTATCGCCGACTATAAAAACATCCTGTAGACTCGCGTGTGCTCCAAAGCTAAGACCGGGTAGGGCCACAGGACATTGTGGAGGTTCGCTCCTCAGTGATAGCGCCTTACCCGGCTTTTTACTTTTAAAGCTGAATATGAAATCCTCGCCTCGCTAAGCTATTCGCACTCAGGGAGTGTTGTCTCGGCTGTCCTAACCAAAGGGGCGATGGCTAGAGCCGATTGACGGGCTCGGCGATCGCAGTGGTTTGCTCAACTCCTTCACCAAGCTGTTCAATCCCACAGCGCTCTACTCTTAGCTAATCCGCCGTACTGACAGCTTCAACCATGGTGTAGAGTTGCAGCCATTCTTCCACCACATAGGGAGCCGCAACCAGTCGGGCCGTGCCTCCGCCCTGCAGCGGCACCCGCAGCGTCAACGGAATCGGGTGCTGAAGATCATCCAGCACGGCATCCATACTGTATTGGGCAACGCTATCGGGTAGCGCTTGGGTTTGAGGATCGAGCTGGCGCGGTGCTTGCCACTGGGCGCTAGTGCCGGTTTCAACAACCAAGTCACGGCCAGGATCTGTGGTCGCCTGTCCCGGAAAGCCTACCAGGCGCAGGTAGGTGCCCTGAAAAATGCCCTCGGTGTAACGCTTGAACACCGTAGCTTGCCAAGCTAAGTCGCTCTGGTCACGCAGGCTCTGGCGTGAACGGTAGGTCGTTTGCCCGGGCTGCTCATGATAGGTGTGAATGGAGGCTAGGGCTGGCTCAGCCATCGCCAGCAGCAGCACACAGCCTAGCAGGAGGGCCAGAATTGTCAGCCGCAGGGCACGCCAGAGGTGATGCATGGGGAGGTGAGGGAGGTAGGGAAGATGAGGCGATGGAGAAGGTCAGTCACGTTTGCAGCGGCTGTGTCCATTATCCTCACCTTTCTCATCTCCTCACCTTCTACAACTGGCTCATCTGGGTTAGCGTTTGTCGGTAGCCCGCAGCTTCTCCCTGCTGTAAAAAGAGCTGGGCGGCTTGCTCAAAGTCGCGGCGAGCACCGGCATCATCCCCCAAACGGGCGCGCACCACCCCTCGGTTGTAAAACAGCCTTGGGTCAGCGCTGTTGGAGGCGCTCACAATGGCTTGGGTGAGATCTTGGTAGGCATCTTGGGGTTGGTTCACCTGAAGGTAAGCCGAGCCGCGAGCCGAGTAGGCCTCTAGGTAGCTAGGTTGCGCCGCAAGGGCCTGACTGTAGTCGTCGATCGCACCAAACACATCCCCGGTAGACAGGCGGGCGTCGCCCCGGGCTTTAAAAGCCTCTGCGTAGGCGGGATCGAGGAACAGCGCTTCGGTGTAGTCTGCGATCGCGGCGGTCGCATCCCCCGCTTGCAGGAGCGCATCGCCCTTTTGCTTATAGGCCATGGCCGAGTCAGGATTGAGCTGTAGCACCTGGGCAAAGTCTTGCTGAGCTCCGCCTAGGTTGCCCTGGCTGGCCCGCACAGTGCCTCGGCTCATGTAAGCTTCAGCTAGCTCAGGGTTGAGCGCAAGGGCGCGATCCAAATCTTCCAAAGCCCGGCTGGGCCTTCCCTGGCGGAAGTAGACGTGGCTGCGGTTGAGGTAAGCCCGAGCCAGTTCAGGGTTGCGGTTGACGGCCTCATTGAGGTCGCTTAGGGCCGCGTCAAACAACCCTAGGTGGTAATAGGACACCCCGCGCCCCATGTAGGCTCGCGGCAGATCGCCATTCAGCTCAATGGCTTTGCTAAAGTCAGCAACGGCTGCGGTGTAGTTGTTCTCTCGCTCTAGGGCAAAACCCCGCAGCACGTAGGCTGTCGGATTGTCGGGAGTCAGCTCAATGGCGGTGGAAAAATCTTCGATGGCGAGATCGTTGCGGCCCTGCTCGCTATCGATCAGGCCACGGTAGAGATAAGCTTCTACGGAGTCTGGGTTGAGCTCTAGAGCGGCGTTGAAATCGGTCTGAGCCTGGCTAGACTCTCCTTGGCGATAGTAAACGCTGCCTCGGGCGAAGAGGGCGTTGGCGTTGCCAGGGTCAAGGCTAAGGGTTTGGTTGAGGTCGATGAGGGCGCGATCGTAGTCGCCCTGCTCAGAATAGATTAGGCCTCGGTAGAGGTAGGCGTTAGCCAGGCTAGAATCCTTTTCGATCGCCAGGTCAAAGGCTTCGAGGGCGGCGTCATAGTCACCGCTGTTGTAGCGTTCAACCCCTAGGTTGTAGGCGCCAATAGCCGATAGGCCGGGCTCAGCCGCTTCCGGTTCGGGCGTTTCAGGCTCAGCTGGGGCAGGCTCAAGGCCTTCGAGGTCCATCTCCTCGGGGCCAGCCGCCTCGGGTTCCATGACCTCAGTAGCGGGAGTTTGGGCATAGCCTCTCCCGGGGGTGGCCCCAATCATTAGGCCTAGACCCAATAGCAAAATGGCGTAACGCAGTTTCATGGCTTCCCCTCCACCGACGGTGTTTGCAGATTCAGTAGGCTGGTGCTGCCCCTGAGCAGATGATTTTTTCAGCATACCCACCCACGCCCCTGGCGCTAATGATAGGTCAGCTTATTTAGGTTGAGAGACGGGTTAAAGAGTTTTTTCTAGAATTGTAAGTACCCGCTGGCAGCCCTATCTATTCATGGCAGCGGTGAGCGGTGGCAAGGAGATAGTATGGCGATCGCACGTTGGTCTATTGGTCTGCTGCTGGGGGTCTTGTTGTGGCTGGGGCTAGGGCACTATGCCAAGGCCCAGAGCGACGCCCGCATAGACATGCGGTTAAGCAGTCTGGAGTCTGAACTCGGTCGACTGAGATCCCAGGTCAGACAGATAGAATCTCAGCTTTCCATTCCTAACCGTCCGGCCCCTAGCCTGCCCACAGTTACCTCACCCGGGGTCGAGCCCTCCCTCGACGAGCAGTTCGACAACCTGGCCACATTAGCGATCGAGCTTAAGCAGCAGGTCAGGCAACTCGAAACCCGGGTCACACAGCTTGAAAGAGCCAGCTCTTAGGCACAAATCCTACTCCTTTATTGAGCTGTGATGGCAGCCTACTTAGGTCTTTAGCCTGTCCCAAGGACTCTGCTCTCGTCGGGCATAAGGTGGGCTAGGGAAGTTTTTTGTGGCGGGGCGATCGCTCTGCTGTACCTTGCGAGCCTTTGTGACCTGCAAGGGTGATCTCACTAACGGTTGAATTCCTTCTTCTCATCCCCTCTGTCGTCTTCATTTCCTCCATTTTCCGTATCCCCTCTACCCCGCCTTCCATGTAAGATGAGAACATGATTTACATCCCTTCACACGCGTTGGCCCTATGTCGTTTTTTCGGTCTTACATTGCGCCCCTGCTGATTGTGCTGATTTTTGCGGTGGCGATGCTGGCAGTGAGCGCCCGCATCTTTTTGCCCAGCGATATGATGGCTCCTGCCCCGATCGAAGAGCCGATCTCGGCGTTGCCTACAGCCCAGGCCGATTTTATGATGCCAGAACTGTCGGAACTCATCCACGGACCTCAGAGCATGCGGGTTGAGGGATAAGCTCAGCTTTAAACTATTCACTTAAAGCAAATATTAATGATGGGAAACCCCCGGCAGATCGTCTGCCGGGGGTTTCTAAACTTAAACCTTATAGCCTGTAACTAGACACAATGGACTGGATTATTTTCCTCCAGACAGGATGTCGTTTAAGCAATTCGGAGACAGCAGCACTTTGACTGATTAACTTGAGAGTTTTCCTCAAGAAAGTTCCGATTAAATAGAGATGTTTAGATGCCATCGTAAAGAAACCATCGCGTGGGGTTTATAGCGTCTCTAGGCATTTCTTGCAGAGCTCTCATCAGTTACAGAGAGGAAATATCAACAACCGAGTAAAGTGCTGCTGGTATTTGACGAGATAGATTCAGACGTTAAATCGATAACGTACCTCCTATTTAACAGGACTGAACTATTCGATCTGTCGGGGAAGAAATCGTTTTTCGTGTTAGGTGATTTGCTTCCTTATTCACTAAGATACTCTCCTGATTTGTCGATGGCTAGGGATGATACCAAAGTTCACGGTTGAGTTGACAGCTGCTATCATTCTGTTGAAAAGTTAGGGTTTCAGCCCTAAGTTAGGGCGGCAGAAGCGCCTTTGGGCCGGGATGTTGAGGCCGTGGCGGGGGTTCCCAGGCGCTACTATTAATAAGCGGTTGCCTAATGAAGGTAGCTCGCTGATTTAAGCCAGAGGCGAAAGGGTAAGGAGCGATCGCAGTGACGCAGATAGAACAAATTACCGGTACCGGCATCCCCCTCACGGGCAACGACATCGACACCGATCGCATTATTCCGGCTCGGTTTCTCAAGTGCGTAACCTTTGATGGGCTGGGCGAGCAGGTGTTTGCCGACGATCGGGCGTCCCTAGAGGGTCGCCATCCCTTTGACCAGCCCCAGTATCAGGGGGCCACAATTTTGGTGGTCAACCGCAACTTTGGCTGTGGCTCATCGCGGGAGCACGCCCCCCAGGCGATCGCCCGTTGGGGCATTAAAGCCGTGCTGGGTGAGAGCTTTGCAGAAATTTTCTTTGGCAACTGCGTCGCGATCGGCATTCCCTGCCTGACGGCTACCGCCGAGGTGGTAGGCCAAGTGCAGGCAGCGCTAGACGCTGATCCGACAACTGTGGTAACGCTCGACCTGGCAACCCAAACCGTGACCTTTGGGGCCGGGGCTGGAGCTGTGTCTATGCCTCAGGGCGCGCGTCAAGCGTTCTTGGCGGGCACCTGGGATGCCTGTGGTCAGCTAGTCGCCAACGCCGATGCCATCCGCGCCACGGCGGCAACGCTGCCCTACGTGGCTTGGTAGGCTCACAGTCTCCGTGTCTCCACCCATAGATTTGCAACGTCCTGTGGATTTTGCCGCAGAAATAGGCACTCTCTAAGGAGATCCCTCCCCACCCATGCGGGCTGTTGCTATGGTCTCCTCTGCTGTGCGTTCGCTGACCCCTTGGCTACAGGCCGACCCGGCTCTGCTGCCGGGTTCTACAGCCGCAACCCTGGGCAACACGGTTTGCCGCATGGCTCCCTTGTCCATCGAGCGCCCCACCCTGGGTCGTGAGCCGGCGATCGTAGCGGCAGTGAAGCAGTTAGTAACCCAGAGCCTGAGGCTGCGATCGCCGCTGGGCGGCTGGCCCGCCGACCTGCCCCAAACCCCCGATAACCTGGCCCCCTACCTGGGCGAAGAAACTGGGGAGTTGCTGGACCGATTAGCGGCTTCAACTGCATCAGTGCCTTCCGCCAGCACCCTGATACCGGTGCCCCAACTTGTACCCCACTTGCTGTGGATGCTCGCCAGCAGTGGCTACGAAGTGATGCGCCTCATCGAGGGTGTGCAGGTTCGTGTCTTTAGTCCTCAGGCTCAGGGGGCAATCCGCATTGTGCGCCTGGTGCCGGTGCTCACGCTCACTCTAGGAGAGACCGACTACGCCCTCGATCTGGTAACTCAAACGGACCCAGTGCCGGCGTTATATCTAGCTGAAGATATCGAAATTCAACTATTAGAAAATGACCTGGACGGCCAGCCCTTGCCCTGTGGTGGCCTGTTGGCTCAGGTGGCTAAGCAAGTGGGCTACACCCAGCCCGGCTTGGGTGCTTTACTCGTTGACGGCTGCGAAGTTGATGCCCTCCGTCCTTTTCAACCTTGGCAGAACGGTGTTTTGCACCTACGCCTGCACCTAGCTGAAATGGAGACTCAAGGGCTATCTCAGCCCTACAGTGGCCATAGCGAGGCAATGCCCGATGCGCTGTATTTACCGCCGGGGAGTAAGCAAAGCGCTGGGACAACTGCGTCAGGCTTTACCCTAGATGACTTTGCCAGCACCCTGATCGATGGCCCAGACGATGCTACCGCTGGCGTGCTGGGCGACTGGCTCACCTTTACCGATGAACGCTGGATTCAAACTTTTCTGAGTGCCCACGCCGAGCAGATTGTGGCGCAGCATCTACCTCAAATGCTGCCGAGCTCAGAAGGCGACCGGGAAGAGCTTTGCAACTGCATCACCTACGCCGCTACCGATTTGGTGCAGGGAGCCAGCGGCCTATTTAAGCACACCTTTGTCCATGAGCCGATGTTGGTGGCGGACCTGTGGCCTCGGCTGCGCTGGCACCTAGCCCAAAGCTCAGAACGGGTGATGCAGCTGATGGGGGGTGTATCGGCCCAAGTGCTGCCCCCAGGGCTGAGCTGGCAGCAGGGTAGCCTCTACCTGCGCCCGCTGATGCAGCTCACCACCCATAGCCGCAGCTGGATTGTGGACTTGGGGCGGGGCCGGCTCTTACCCACTGCGCCCCAGGCGTTACCCGCTGAGGCTGCCGTCGATGTGGCCGATGCCCCGTGGGGGCCGCCGCTCACGGTGGCCGATCTAACCGCGCTTGTGGATCATGATCTGAGCGCCCATACACCTGCGATCGCGGCTCTCCGCCAGGGCACCCCAATTCACCTGCACCGGCTCGATGCCGAAGCCGGTTGCCAGGCGGGGCATCTCACCCTCGACTGGTGCTTTACCCTGCAAACCACGTTGTAGCAGCAAGCCCTTAGGGCGATTTGTTCTCCATCCTGATGGTGGCAAAAGCCGTAAATGTTTGTGCCAGAGACACCCCGAGCCAGGGGGCAAATCGCCTAGAGTGAGATCGAACTGTGGCGCATCCCAAAGGCCTTAGATATCGTGTCTCCAGAGCTAACCCCAGGGCTGATTCAAGAGCCCATCTACCTCTACAGCATTTGCCCCCGTCCCCTGCAACCTCTGCCTCTACCCCTGGGGCTGGCCGTACCCACCCGGTTGATTGCCGTAGACAACGTTGCCGCCATAGTTGAAACCGGCGTCGATCTAGAGACCCTGCAAACCGACGAACCTCGGCTGCTAAACGCGGTGCTCAGCCACGATCGCGTTATTTGCGAGCTGTTTCAGCACACGCCCCTGCTGCCCCTGCGGTTTGGCACTCAGATTGCTTCCATTGAGCATCTCAAGGCCCACCTGGTTAGCCAGGGAGCCGACTATGCTGCCAAGCTCGCTATTCTAGGCCATCAAGTTGAATACCAGCTCAAGCTGATTGCCCAACCCGTCGAGCTACCGCCCCTGGCTGAGGGGCTCAACGGGCGCGACTACTTTTTGGCGAAAAAGCAGCGCCTCCAGGATCAAACCGCTGCCCAAGAGCAGCAGCACCAGGAGCTTGATCAGGTGCTCAACGACCTTCATGCCACCTACGACAACTACATTGAGGCCGAAAGCCCCGCCGGAGAAGCGCGAGTGTATCTGCTGATCGATCGCGCCGCCGCCGAGAGCCTAGAGCAGCGGGTGGATGAGTGGCGATCGCAGACTACCCACTGGACCCTCATGCTCAGCGACCCCCTTCCCCCCTACCACTTTGTCTAGGAAACCTGCTTAGCCCACCACCCATTCACCCTATCCCCTAGGGACCGACCTGAAACTCTGGATAGGCCTCCATCGCGTGCTCGCCCAGGTCAAGACCCTGAAGTTCCTCGGCCTCAGACACGCGAATGCCCACGGTGGCCCGCAGTGTCAGCCAGCACAGCAGGCTAAACGTGACGGTAAACGCCCCCACCGCCGCAATTCCCAACAGCTGCACCAGCAGTTGCTGAATGCCACCCCCCATCAACAGGCCAGCCAAGGGCCCATCACCTTCGCCATACCAAGAGTAGATACCGGGGCCAATGCTAAACAGCCCTAGCGCCGCGGTCCCCCACAGGCCACAGACCAGATGCACCGATACAGCACCTACTGGGTCATCAATCTTTAAGCTGTCCAGCAACGTCACCGAAAAGACAACAATGACCCCTCCTACTAGACCAATGAGTGCTGCGCTGCCCAGGTTGACGTAGGCACAGGAGGCGGTAATGGACACCAGCCCCGCCAGCACTCCATTGATGATCATCGACAGGTCGGGCTTGCTGAGGTAAATCCAGGAGGTGACGGTGGCGGCTAGGCCCCCCAAGGCACCAGCGATGTTAGTGGTCACCACAATATGGCTGATCGGTAAGGGGTCGGCAGCCATGGTGGAGCCAGGATTAAAGCCAAACCAACCCAGCCACAAAATTAGGCACCCCAAAGCAGAAATGCTCAAATTGTGCCCCGGCATGGCGACTGGACGAGCCTGAAAGCGCCCCAGCCGTGGCCCCAGCAAAATAGCGCCAATCAGCGCGGCCCAGCCACCGACTGTGTGCACCACTGTAGAGCCGGCAAAATCGTAAAAGCCCAAATTAGCCAGCATGCCGCCGCCCCACACCCAGTGGCCGGTGATTGGGTACAACAACCCCACCAGCAGCAGGCTAAAGATAAAAAAGGCCAAGAACTTGATGCGCTCCGCTACGGCCCCAGACACAATGGTGGCCGCCGTACCCGCAAAGGCCAGCTGAAAGAAAAATTTGGCGTTTAGCGGTACCCCAGCCCAATCCAACGCACTATAGGTGCCTTGGTAGGCATTGCCCATGGCGGGGCTGTTGTCAGCCCCTTGCAGCAAAAAGCCAGACATGCCAAACAGGGGGTTGCCGTCACCAAACATGAGGCCAAAGCCGACCACCCAAAAGGCCAGGGTCGAGAGGCCAAACACGATCAGGTTTTTAGCTAGCAGGTTAACGGCGTTTTTGCTGCGGCAAAAGCCGGTTTCGAGCATGCAAAACCCAGCGTTCATAAAGAAGATTAAAAAGCTGGTCAACAACACCCAGGCTGTGTCTAGCGCTACTTTGAGGTCGGCTGTAGTGGCGCTTTGGGCAAAAGCAGCCGGACAGAAAATCAGCAAGCTCCCCAGAGCGACCCAGGGTATATAGCGCCACCGTCCCCCCGGCTTGCCCAGCGGGTGCAAAAGTTGCTTTAAGGCTGGTTGTGGTTGCTGCAACATAACGATCACGTGTCTCCCAATCGGCTCTCTGCTAATAAGCCCATAGGTTGCCACGAATTACAGTTCATGGTGCAAGTTTTTATACTTCCTGAGAGCAGGCCGTGGGGCGATCGCCTTTATCCGCAGCGAGTCTCAAGCAATGAATAGTGCTACATCCCCTCTCTGCAAAGTTTCAGTAAAATTCCGTAGAAGCCCTAGTTTTTTGGTGAAGTTGCGCAAGCGCAAAGGAGAGGATCTAGCCGAGGCCTCTGAAAAAGCCTGATTGGTAGAACGCTATTGTAGTAAGTCTAGAAACTCGGATTCTACTTGGTTAGCCCGCAGGCAGGCCCCATATCAGCTTGTGGGAGACAGCACCTTAGCCACGACTAAACTCAGCTCTGGAAACTGGGGCGACTGTACAATGGCCTCTCCCTGTAATACCTGAGCTTCATAGAGCCCGTCTACCAGAGTGAGTACAGTCACCTTTGCCTTCGCTGCGTCTACAATCCAATATTCTGGAATGCCTCGGGCCGCATACTCAGAGCGTTTGTAGCGGTAGTCACGGTCTTCGTTGGTTTTGCCGGGCGAAACTACCTCTACGACCAGCAAAGGTGCTGGCATTTCTTCAGTAATGGTGCTGCGGGAGCTACCGGCCAAAACGGCTACTAGCTCCTCGCTAAGCACCATAAAATCTGGAATGCGCACTCGCCCGGTAACAATCAGCTCCGTTTTGCCCTGCCGCACTTGCTCGAAGGGCAAAATCTTGAGGAATTGAGCGACCAAATAGCCGCCAATGACTACATTTTCTTCGCTCTCTGGCGGCATTTCGACAACCTCTCCATCCACAAATTCGCAGCGATTTTCTGGGCCTGTATCCAGGCTCAGAAAATCGGCCAGAGAGAGCTTAGTGGCAACCATCAGTAACCCCAGGCAACCGTAGGGTGGGCACTGCCCACCAATAGAGAATCAGCCTATAACCAATCCCCTAGCTCCAATTCTACTCGTCTGCCTCTGGCTCGTAGGTGGAGGCGATCGCGAGTTCCTTTAACTGGGCCTCGTCCACACCAGAGGGAGCCTGGGTAAGCAGACAGCGGGCCTGCTGGGTTTTGGGGAAGGCGATCGCATCGCGGATCGACTCTTCCCCCGTCATCAGCATGACGATGCGATCGAGCCCGTAGGCGATGCCGCCGTGGGGCGGGGTGCCGTACTCAAAGGCTTCGAGCAAAAAGCCAAACTTATCGCGGGCTTCCTGCTTAGACAGGCCAATGGTTTCAAACACTTGGCTCTGCACCTCGGGCTGGTAGATGCGCAGGCTGCCGCCGCCAATTTCATAGCCGTTGAGCACCATGTCGTAGGCGATGGCGCGGGCGGTCTTGAGGTCGGCGATATCGTCAGGGTGCGGTGCAGTAAAGGGGTGGTGCAGAGCTTCGAGACGCTGCTGGTCAGCGTTCCACTCAAACATAGGGAAGTCGGTGACCCAGAGCAGGTTGAGGCTATCGGTGGGAATTAGCTCCATCTCGCGGGCGATCGCCTGACGCAATCGATCCAGCGTGGCATTCACCATCGCGGTTGGCCCCGCCCCAAACAGCAGCAGTGTGCCCTCAGTGGCTCCGGTGCGGCTGAGAAGTTCCGCCATTTGCTCGGGGCCGAGATTGTCTTTAATCGCGCCAATGGTATCCACCGCACCGTCGGCCCGCACCCGCACGTAGGCGAGGCCCTTGGCCCCGGCATCGGCGGCGATCTTAAACAGGTCGCCACCGGGCTTAATGCGCACGTTGGAGATTTGATCGTTGCCGTTGGGGATGGGCAGCACCTTGACAATGCCGCCATCGGCTACCGCGCCCGAAAATACTTTAAAGCCGCAGTCTTTCACCAGGTCAGACACATCAACCAGCTCCAGGCTGTAGCGGGTGTCGGGCTTGTCACTGCCGTAGCGATCCATCGCCTCGGCATAGGTCAGCCGGGGGAAGGGCAGGGGAATGTCAACGCCTTTCACTTCCTTGAAAATATGGGCTACCAAAGCTTCATTCAGCGCCAGGATCTCATCCTGGGTCATGAAGCTCATTTCCATGTCGAGCTGGGTGAACTCGGGCTGGCGATCGGCACGCAGGTCTTCGTCGCGGAAGCAGCGGGCGATCTGGTAGTAGCGATCGACCCCCGACACCATCAGCAACTGCTTGAAGAGCTGGGGCGACTGGGGCAGGGCGTAAAACTCGCCGGGGTTGACCCGCGAGGGCACTAAGTAATCCCGCGCCCCTTCTGGGGTCGAGCGCGTCAGAATGGGGGTTTCGACTTCGTAAAAGCCCTCCTGGTCTTCGAGGAAGCGGCGAATGGCTTTGGTGACTTCGTGGCGAATGCGCAGGTTTTGGGCCATGCGATCGCGCCGCAGATCTAAATATCGATAGCGCAGCCGCAGGTCTTCGCGCACCGTCTCAGAATCGGCGGTGGAAACCTGAAACGGCAGCGGCTTGCGCACCGCATTTAGCAGCTCGATGGTGTCGGCAAAGATCTCTACGTCCCCCGTAGGGAGCTTGGGGTTGATGGAACCCTCCTGGCGCTGGCTGACCCGGCCCTGAATTTTGACCACATACTCGTTGCGCAGCGGGTTAGCCTGGGGATAGGAGGCCGGGGTACGTTCTGGATCGCTGACAATTTGCACAACGCCAGTGCGATCGCGCAGATCAATAAAAATAACGCCCCCATGGTCGCGGCGGCGATCGACCCAGCCGAACAGGGTAACGGTGCTGCCAATGTCGCTGGCCCGCAGGGTGCCACAGTAGTGGGTGCGCATAGTGAACTGCTTATATTTCAAATTTCAAAACCTTCCCATTATCTAGGATAGTGGGTGAGCTTGAAAGCTATTTTTTTCAGCCAATTCCTGACAAAATTCTCGTCGGCATCCCTAGCCTCGTTGAGGCGGCTGCACCTACGATTTGGATCAGGGAGCGCTGATGTTATCAGGAACGTAACGGTATGGTCTGGGTGCGATGCGGGCAGCAGCGAATCGCCGATGTAGAGGCGATCGTGTTTGACAAAGACGGCACCCTGGCCGATTCCCTGAAGCTATTGCATCACACGGCTCTGGCCCGGGCAGAGGCCTGTGCAGCAGCAGCGGGATTTGGGGATGCCTTAATTTCGGCTTTCTTAAACTGTTTTGGGGTGTCCGCCAGCGGCATTGACCCCGATGGGCTGATGGCGGCGGGCACTCGCGAAGCCAACAAGCAGGGGGCCGTAGCCGTACTTGCGCGGGCCGGATATCCTCCACAGAAGGCGACGGAGCTAGTGGCAGAATGCTTTGCGGCGGTAAATGCCCAGCGCAACGGCAAGGCTGTCTATACCCCACCCTTTGCGGGCACTGCCGCCATGCTAGAGCGGCTGCACCACAGTCCATTAAAAATCGGGGTGCTGTCATCCGATAGCCCAGCCTTTGTCGAAGAATTTTTGACCCATTACGAGCTGCTGCCCTGGGTGGATGCGTGGCAGGGTACGGGGCCGGAAGATCCACCCAAGCCCGATCCGACGCTGTTAGGGGTAGTGTGCGATCGCCTCCAGGTCTCGGTAGCGCACACTCTAGTTGTCGGCGATAGCTGGGCCGATCTAGCCTTAGCACAGCAGGCTAAAGCAGCAGGGTTTGTGTCGGTATCTGAGCCTTGGGGGCGATCGCCAGTGGCCGGTGCAACCCTAGTTCTAAACCAGTGGGATGATTTAGCTGTCGAGACTGAGTTCGGCTGACCCGACAACAATGGAGAGCAAAAGCTATGGTGTCGTGGGTTTTAAAGGAATGGCAGGCTGCGGTTACGGCCCTATTGCAGGGCGAAACCATTCTTCTGCTGCGCAAGGGCGGCATTCGAGAGGCCAAGGGGCAGTTTTCGCTGGCGGCTCGGCAGGTGCTGCTGCTGCCCACCGTCGAGCATCAAAAAGCGACCCTGCTGAAGGATACCTTTTGGCCCCTGATGACGGGGGAGGTCGCTGACGATGACCAAGTGCGGTTTGACGGGTGGGCGACCATTACCCACGCCCTGCCCCTCAGCGCAGAAGCAGAGGTGGCGGCCCTGCTGCCCTATCTGGTGTGGAATGAGCAATTTGTAGCAGAGCGGCTCAGCTGGCAACCCGATCGCCCGCTCTATGGGCTGCTGCTAAGGGCCTACCGCTTCCAGCAGCCTCTGCTGCTGCCTCGTCACAAGGGTTACAGCGGCTGCCGCTCGTGGGTGGAGATCGGCCAGGAGGTGGGGGTGGCTCACAGTACCCCAGCCTTAGCAGAGGCAGATTATCAGCAGCAGGTCGAGGCTATTTTGGCGCATCTGCCTGCGGTGACTCCGAGACTGGCAGATTAGGGGCAATCATGCCTTCTAGCGACGATTGTAGGTCAGCGGTAAGCTGGGCGACGGCCTGTTTGCGATTGGCTTTGTAATCGGGCCAGCGATCGCTCACCGAGATCGGCTCCCCCACCGTGAGCACTGCCCGCTGTGGCCCTAGCTTGGGCCGTGGAAACGGATTTTTACCCTGGATTAAGCACACCGTATCGCGCAAAATCATCACCGTTTCGGCAAAGCGCTCGGCGGAGGGTCGCTGGCGCACATAGTGGCCCGTGACGGCGATAAAGCTCTCCACTAGGCGCATGTGCCACATGCGGAGGGAGGCTTCTTCGGCTTCGCGATTGGCCAGCCCCAGCTCCACCGCTGACAGTCGCGGGTTGCCCACAACTTCTTGGCGGAAGATATGCTCCCACCCAGCTTGCTCAATGCGTCGACAGCGGTCAATAGTGCTGCCTTTGGGCAGGAGCTGAAAATAGCTTTCGGCCACCTGTAGGGCCGCATTCATCAGGGCTTCAAGCCGATTGCTCAGGGCGTTGGTCGGGGGCAAAGCATCGAGGCGATCGCTCGAATCGACTACGGGAAGTGCCACGCGATACACCCGGCGGTAATAATTTTCTAGCAGGGTGAGCAGGCGCTCCCCCAGGTCGGAGAGCCGGCGATAGCGCTGCTCGATGGCGTTTTTAGAGGTGTCCCCAGGTGGGTAGAGATGCTTTTGGGAAGTCAAACTAGTCTCCTGCTCTAGGCGATCGAGCCAGCGATCGAGTTCGCGCCAGGGCGGTGTGATGTAGCGATAGCAGATGCCCAGGGGAGCGATCGCCACCTGCTCTGCCCGTTCCTGGCTGTGCAAATCGTCTACACACCAAAAAGCCATCTGGCTCACGCCCGGTTCCAAAGGGCTGACAATTTCGGTGTGGCCGTTGTTGCCGCCCTCGGGGGCAGCGGCGAGGGGAAAGTCACCATTGGCCAGCAGATGGCGAGCCGATCGCAGCCCCTGGCGATCGACCTTGCCCCGCTGAATGGGAGTGCCCCCCAGTTTGGCGTAGAGCTGGCCTACCCAAGCGCCGGCCCAAAGGGGTATGCCGCGATCGTAGATAAAGTGCACGTGAACCGGATGCTTTAGTTCAATACCCATTTCCCTGGCTCGCTGGGGCACGGCATACCACAGCAAATGCCCTATACAAAACGAGTCGAGCGGGCTGGGATGGCGGAAGGCCAACAAAAACCGGGTTTCTCCGGCATTAAACGCCTTGAATAACTGCACCAGCCCCTCGGCATTGACCACTTCTATGTGCTGAATCTGCTCTCGCCAGCGCATCCAATAGGGTAGCCCTAGGCGCACCAGGGCCAGCACCCGAGTATCCAACGCGGGAGGAATAAAGCTCAATGGCGGCTGAGCACGGGTGGAGGGGTTCACGGGTTTAGCCCTTGGTCAGAGCATTAATGAACACCCCGATGATATAGCAGAGCAGCGCCAAACTCCGTCGGTGCCGGTAGCGGATTAAAGCTCATCAGTGAATCTGCGGAGAAACTATAAAGCTTTTATAAGCAACCCTAGCCCCGGCATTGTGCCTACCGTAGAAACCCAGTTTAATGGCAGGAGCCAAACCCGACCGGGCGAGGCGCCTGAGGAAAATCGTCACGTGTGATTGTCACAGTCCCTAAGGAGTTTCTCTACAACGCCCAACGTTACCTGTTGAACTTTGGGCAGGTGCATAAGCCAGGTACACCACAACCACTTCCCTTCCCGACGAGGTTACAGCTTCAAGCTGTGGTTGATGGATGACCCGTTCTAGAGACGTAGTTAGCGGTAAAACGACGGTTTTTTATGGTTTCCTCCCCCTTCTTTTCTGCCCACTCAGATCAGCAATCTAGCACCGCCCCCAAAACAGGTGGTAGTGCGATCGCATCACCACCCTGGCTGCTAGACGCACTCTTTCGCAACTTGAGCTATGACCTAGAGCAAGTGGCCGACATCATCGACCCCATTCTGACGGCCCAAAACCATTGCTACCGCACCGACTGGTATGTGCAGGGTATTGTCGCCGACGATCGCGCCTTTCTCAGCACCAATATCAACGCCGATCGCGCCATTCAGGTCACGCTGTGCGGTACTCGCTGGCTGCTGGGGCAGAGTCGCCGCTGCGCCGTGGCCATGCCTCAGCCGGGGATTGCCGATTGCCATGCGGCGCTGAACTTTGACCCGTTGCAGGGCTTTTTTCTCACCGACCTGAGCAGCATTGGAGGCACCTGGGTAAATGGCCGCCGCCTGGCTCCTGCCCAGCGCCACTACCTGCAAGACGGCGATTTGGTGAAGCTGGGCAGCCTGCGGTTTGAGTTTTTGCAGCAGCGCTGTGACCAATCGGTGTGGCACGACATCTAACAGCGCTGGTAGCGCATGCCCGGCAGCTGAGTGACCAGACCCATCAGCTCTAGCTGCACGAGGGTGGCTAGCATCTCCCCGGTGGGCTGGGCCAGCTGCTGCACCAGACCGTCGAGGGAAATGGGTTCGTCGGTAATGGCGGCTAACACCTGGGCCATGGTTGGCGATAGGGGCGGTGGCAATGGGGAACTGATCGGAGTGCGATCGCCCTTTGCAGGTAGAGCATTACCCGCCTGTTCACCATTGCTAATCTGGGGCATCTGTCCGAGCGCGGCGATCAGCGTCATGTCGTTCAAAATCATCTGGGCACCCTGGTTGATCAGCCCCAGGCATCCCTCACTATTGATGTTATCCAGTGATCCCGGCACCGCAAAGACATCGCGGCCATAGTCATTGGCCAACTGCGCCGTAATCAGTGCCCCCGATCGCGCCGGGGCCTCGGTCACCACCACCGCTCGGCTGAGCCCGGCAATAATTCGGTTGCGGCGAGGAAAGTGTCCCCGGTCGGGGGGGGTGCCGTTGGGGTGCTCACTTAGCAACAGTCCCTGACGGGCAATGCGATCGTGCAGATCGCGGTTGCCCAGGGGATAAACCTGATCAACCCCCGTTCCCAGCACCGCAATCGTGAGGCCATGGCTGTCTAGGGTTTGCTGGTGGGCGTAGCGATCGACCCCCTTAGCTAACCCCGAGATCACGATCACATCGTGGGCTACCAGCTTTTGGATCAGGCGGCGGGTCCAGCGCTGACCGTAGTCTGACGGATTGCGAGTGCCCACTACCCCAACCGATGGCACCAGGTGCAGGGCACCCGCCAACTCTGGCTGTCCCCGATAAAACAGCAGCGGCGGCGGATCAGTAATTTCGTAGAGCAGGGCTGGGTACTCCGCGTCTGCCGGAGTCCAAAAATTAGGGTGCTGCTGTTCGTAGCTGGCCAGCAGTTCTAACGGAGAAACCGTCTGCCGATACTCCACCAGTTTGGACCCTGTTCCCAGGCCAATGCCTTCCACCTCTAGTAGGGCTGCTCCGTCGGCATGCCAGGCGGCGGATAGGGTGCCAAAGTGGCTGCACAGTCGCTTCAACAAAATTGGGCCGAGGCCGTGAGCCTGGGCCCAGGCTAGCCAATACGCTCGTTCTGCCATGCCGGACGGGGGTTAGAATCTCCCGCTCAGTATGCCCGTATTGCCCTACTCGCCTTACCGGCGCACCCGAGGCAACCGCTGAGTGCCGCCGCGCCTAAAGAGGCTGCCCAGGGGCAGCCGTCTCGGGTTGAGCTGGCGCAGCGGGGCCGGCAGTTCTAGGGTGGTAGTGGGTTCGCCGCCAGGGGTCATCCACCAGGCATTGATGGTGCCGCCGGCAAACCCGGCCACTGCCCCCAGCAAAATACTGGGTACCACGCCATAGCCCAGCAGCAGGAATATAAATAGAAAGGCCAGCCAAATTTTTAGCGCTGGTGGAATAATTTTGTCGGCCACCGGTACATCCTCTCTGGGGCGCTAGTGAGGCTAGGCAAGCGCCTATGCCCCTACTATAGCGGCTATTTGCTGGGGCACCGCTTGGGTAGTGTCAATCGCCTGCACCAGCGGCTGCTCGACTTCGGTAAAGGGCTCCATGTGCTGGCGCTGGAGCACCGCCACGGTCGCGTCAGCAATGTCCCCTGCGCGATCGCGCACCCGCTGCTCCAATACCTCAGGGGGAGCCGTGCAGTGCAAAATGCTCACCGGCAGTTCCGCCTGCTGAATGGTCTCAACCGCCGTCTGGCGCAGGGCCTGGCGATCGTACTTGGCATCGAGAATCACCGGGTAGCCTGCCTGGGCCAAAGCAATGCCTAGGGTGAGGAGGCGATCGTAGGTTTTCTCCGTCATTGCAGGGGTGTAGAGGCTGTCATCGCCCCGCTGGTCTAAGGGCACCCCGGCCAGGTGCTTGCGCACCGCATCGCTGCGCAGGTGAATGGCATTGATTTGACTCGCCAACTGCCGAGCGGTGGTGGACTTACCCGAACCAGATAGCCCAGCCATCACATAAACTGCACCGCTGCGGGGCTGACACACCGACCAGGCGAGGCGGTAGTAGCCAGCCGCCGTCTCAGCCGCCTGCTGCTTGGTCGCTTCATCCACCGACGGATCGCCGAGCAAAAATGAGGTCACCTTGGCCCGCACGTAGGCCTGGCGGCTGATGTATAAGGGCAGCAGCTGCACCCCTTCCCAATCGCTGGTGCACTCTACATAGTGGTTCAAAAACACCGTGGCCAGAGTGGCGCAATCTTTAGACAGCAAATCCATCACCACAAAGCCGACGTCGTACATCACATCGACGTAGCGAAAGGGCTCGTTAAACTCAATGCAGTCAAAGAGATAGAGTTGCTCTTGCCAGTGACACAGATTATTTAAGTGCAAGTCACCGTGGCAGGCGCGAATCCAGTTTTGTTCAACCCGCCGTTTAAACAGATCGCCGTGGGCCGCGAAGAAAGAGTCGGTGTAGGCCTTGGTCTCATCGAACTGAGCCTGAGTCTGGGGGCCGTCGATAAAGCCAGTGGTCTGCTCGTAGTTTTCGTCAAAGGCTTGGCGAATCTGCTCCACTGCGCCAAAGGTGCGAATGTGGTCATTGGTTTCGGCCCCCAGGTGAAAGTCGGCCACTGCCGCTGCTAGCTCTACCATCAGGGCTGCGGTGAGTTCGCCGCGATCGAACAGGGCACTAAGCAGCGTATCCTGCGGAAACTGCACCATTTTGACGGCATACTCCACAGTCGTGCCGCTACCGAGGTGATAGGTATCTCCAGTTTGGCCCAGAGCGACCACCTCTAGGTACAGAGCCCCGGCCCCTCGCTGGTTAAGCCGCAGTTCCTCTGCACAAAAATGCTGTCGCTTCTCCAAGGTGGAATAGTCTAGAAAGCCAAAATTCACGGGCTTTTTCACTTTGTAGGCGTAGTCGCCAGTCAGCAGCACGTAGGACACGTGGGTTTGCAGCAGCCGAATGGGCTCAACTACCGGGTGGGGATAAAACTCCGGCTGACTCATCTGCTGAATCAACTCGGGAAGTGCAAAATCGGCCATATTCTACCTGCCAAAAACTGCCTAACACTACAAAGGGGCTAGGAAACATATTCCTAGCCCCTAGGGATTAAAACCTGCCGTATTAGCAAGCCTATTCTGCCGCCGCTTCTTCCTCGCCTTCATCCTCAACCATGCGGCCCTGGAGCACCGTAGCAATGGTTTGAGTTTGGTCGCCAGCTACCACAGCGCCCTCGGGCAGCACCAGGTCAGCCACGGTGAGTGAGTCACCCACAGCCAGCCCAGACACATCCACCTCAATCACCTCGGGGATGTCGATCGCCTTGCACTTGACCGTAACTTCGTTGATCTCGGTGTTGAGCACACCGCCATCGTCTTTCACACCTGTAGGCTCCCCCACAAAGTTGAGCGCTACGCCCACTTCCACAAAATCTTGAGCCTTAACGGCGAAGAAGCTGAGGTGGTACACGGTGTTTTTCCAGGGGTGAGCCTGGACTTCCCGCAGTAGAGCCTTGCCATTCCAGGGCATATCTGGAATTTTTAGGTCAATCATGGTGTTGTTGACGGCGGCCTTGCGCAGCAGCATGTCAGCATCTTTTTGGTTGACGGTCAGCGACACCGACTCGGTGCCTTGATGACCGTAGAGAACTACCGGCAGCAGCCCTTCGCGGCGCAGGGCGTTAGGCTTAGCCTTTGCATCGCGCGATTTGCACTCAATAGTCAGTTCCATGGAAAATCCCCCCGTTAGAAATAGATTCAAAAAACAAACTTGCCAAGCCCTAGGCTACCTGGGACTCGCCATTCTCGTAGAGCAACGCCCGCTTCGGCCCGTGGATGGGGTCCTCTACGATGATAGTCTGGTCGCGGCTGGCCCCAAGCGACACGATCGCGATCGGTACCTCCATCAACTCCGCCAAAAACTTGAGATAGTCTAGGGCAGCTTTGGGCAGGTCGCTCAGCGATCGGCAGTGGTCGGTGGGCTGCTTCCAGCCGGGCATGGTTTTGTAGATGGGCTTGCAGTGGCCAAAGGCCTCGGCACTGGCCGGCAGCTCTTCGCAGCGCTCACCGTCTAGTTCGTAGGCCACGCACACCTCAATCTCATCCACATCGTCGAGCACATCGAGCTTGGTGACAGCGAGGCAGTCGAGGCCGTTGATGCGCACCGCGTAACGACCAATCACGGCGTCAAACCAGCCGCAGCGGCGGCGGCGACCGGTGGTGGTGCCAAACTCGGCACCGCGATCGCAGAGCAGCTCACCCATCTCACCGGTCAGCTCGGTGGGGAAGGGGCCTTCCCCAACGCGAGTGGTGTAGGCTTTGGCTACCCCAATGACCCGGTCGATCACCGTCGGGCCAATACCGGTGCCAATGCAGGCCCCCCCTGCCACCGGGTTAGAGGAGGTAACGTAGGGATAAGTGCCGTGGTCGAGGTCGAGTAGAGTGCCCTGAGCCCCTTCAAACAGTACGTTTTTGCGCTGGCGAATGGCCTGGTAAACGTGCAGTGAACTATCAATAATGTGCGGCCGCAGCCGCTCGGCATACTCAATGTATTCGTCAATCACCGCCGCTGGATCGAGGGGGGCGAGATCATACAGCTTTTCGAGAATGCCGTTTTTGTACTGAATCGTCCACTCCAGCTGCTTGCGGAGGCGGGCGTAGTCCATCAGGTCGATGATGCGGATGCCAATGCGCTCAGACTTGTCGGCGTAGGTAGGGCCAATGCCGCGCTTGGTAGTACCAATTTTGTGGTTGCCCCGTTGCTCCTCCGACGCCTGATCGATCAGGCGATGATAGGGCATGGTGACGTGGGCCGCGTTGGAAATGAAGAGGTTTTTGGTGGAAATTCCTAGCTCGACGAGTTTATCGAGTTCGCCAATTAGAGCCTTGGGGTCAATAACGGTGCCGCTGCCGATGACGCACTCAGTATCGGGGTAGAGAATGCCGGAGGGGATCAGGTGCAGCTTGAAGGTTTGATCTTTAACAACGACGGTGTGACCGGCGTTGACCCCGCCCTGGTAGCGCACAACTACGTCTGCCGAACGACTCAGCAAATCGGTAATTTTGCCCTTACCTTCGTCGCCCCACTGGGCCCCAATTACTACAACGTTTGCCAAGGGAATTCAGGCTCTAAAGTTCACACAAATTCCCATTATCACTAGGTAAATGTAATTGTGTCAATCAATAATTCGTTGGCTCTGCCGAGGGGCAATTCTACCTAGAGCCCAAACCCCTAGCAAATTAAATGTTTTTAACCTTATACCCAATGAGTGAAATATGCGATAGAACAAAAGAATATTCGGTTTACATTTCTTTAAATTTCTAAGACTCGCAACGGTTATTGGCTTAGCCTCTCCGCAGGGGTTGAGTCGGCTCGGAAGGGCCATTGCGGGTCTAGCCCATCGACAAAAGCTTCACTACAAAAGCTTCATTAAGGCGGAGGATGCCGTGAGTCTATATGCTGAACTACACCGCCATCTGGGCGGTTCTGTCGTACCCCGAGTACTGTGGCGCTATTTCGAGCGCAATCGCCCCGATCTGTCGGGCCAGTTTGCTGATTACCCAGCGTTTGAGCAGTTTTACACCCGGCCCCGTAATACTCTTGCGGAGTATCTAGAGCTGCATACCCTGGTCGAAAGTGTGCAAACCTACGAGGCCTTGCCCTACTTCATCTATCGCTTGATTCGGGGTGCCTACATTTTTGAAAATCTGGCCTACTTAGAGCTGCGCTATACCCCTTACCTGCGCACCCCTGAGCATTTGACCCAGAACCAGCGCATTGAGGCGATGGCCGAGATTGTGGAAATTGTCGGGCGAGCTAGCCAGCAGCCAGAGTATCCCATTGTGACGAAGCAGATACTCTGTATGCACTCGCGGCTGCCCCACGAGGTGAACCAGGCGATTGTGGAACTGGCGGGTCAATATCCTGAGTATGTGTGTGCGGTAGATGTGGCGGGCGGTGATGCGAAATACAGCGATCGCATTGACGAGTTTACCCAGCTCTACCAGCGCGCCCAGGATCTAGGTCTCAAAACCACTGGCCACCTTTACGAAACCGTCGATGGTGACCATCCCAAGCTGCTGCCCTATTTGATGCGGATTGGCCACGGCATTCAAATTCCGCTGCGGCACCCGGAGCTATTGCCGGAGGTGGCGGCGCGGGGGCAGTGCCTAGAGGTTTGCCCCACCACTTACCTTAAGACCGGCACCCTAGAGGAAATTAGTCAGCTCAAAGTCGTGTTCGATCGCTGCTTTGAGGCCGGAGTCGATATTGCTATCTGCACCGACAACGCCGGGTTGCACAACGTGCGCCTGCCCTTTGAGTACGAAAACCTGCTCACCCACGACGTGATCGGCTTTGAGGAGCTGCATGCCTGCCAAGAAGCGGCCTTTCGCCACGCCTTTGCCTGGCCCCACAGCCAGCCCCCCTCCACGCTGCTGACCGACATGCTGCAAGTGCCAGCCGTGAGCCCCTTACCCACTAGGGAGTTGGCCAAGAGGGGGTCACTGTCTTAACGGGCCTGTATCTAAACTAAAGTTGCACCGGTTTTGGTCGCATTTTTGGCAATGCTGCTGGGGCTGGGGAGACAGGTTGGGGCAATAGGTCGCGACACCGTTTAAGTAGCGGGGCTAGGGTATGCCACCTCGACTTCTATCTACGGCTAGCCAGGTAGACAACCTGTTCACGGCCCCACCGCTGTTGTCTACCCAAGGCTTTTGCTGGCACGGTACTCACGTAGACTGTCGCTGGGAACCTCCTGGAGCGATCGAGGAGGAGGTATCTACACCCTGGCACAGCGTTGTGTTATTTACTCAGTTTCCCAAAGCAGAACCGGTCTGGGCAGAGCGCTCGATTGATGGACGGTTTCAGGTAGAGCGGGTGCAGGCAGGGGACATTTTGGTGCTGCCCGCTGGGGTAGGGCAGCGATCGCGCTGGAATGCCCCCGGCGAATTTATGAACCTAGTCTTTGAGCCTGCTGCCCTGGGGCGATCGCTCGACGAAGCGGCCGACGACACTACCTTTGATCTGATTCCTCACTTTGCTACCCAAGACCTCTTGGTGTTGCAGCTGGGGCTATGTCTAAGGCGGGTGCTCCAGGGTGGTGGTGAGCGTTTCGGCATAGAGACGCTCACCACCACCCTGGCCGTGCATCTGCTGCAAACCTATGCCATCCGCAAGCCACAGCTCAAAACCTATGGCGGCGGCCTGGCTAGGCCTCAGCTAGAGCGGGTGGTGGACTACATTCATAGTTATCTAGATGCTGACTTGAGCCTAGAGACTCTATCCACCCTAGCGGGGATGAGCGCCCACTACTTTGCTCAACTGTTTAAGCAGTCCACTGGGGTTTCGCCCCACCAGTATGTGATTCGCTGCCGGGTAGAGCAGGCCAAGACGCTGCTGGCCCAGCCCGACCTCCCTATTGCCGATATCGCCTGCCGGGTGGGCTTTGCCCATCAGAGCCACCTCAATCGTCACTTTAGGCGGCTGGTGGGCACTACCCCCGGCCGATGGCGGCAGGCCACCCGTTTCTAGGGCTGCTCTGTTGCCATCGCCAGGTTCGGCTTTGGCGTTTGAGTAGTACCTGCATCGAGCAGTGAGCGAAGATCTCCGCATGGCCTCCTGCTGCGATGGTCGAGGTCAGGTGCGGCGATCGGAAGTTTGTGCAAAGAATTGGAAGAACTTGCAAGACAGCGCGCGATCGCCTCGCGATACTAAAACCATGCGCTCTGATTGGAGAAACGACCATGGTGCTGCTTGAAACTCGAACCGAACCCATGGTGATTAACTTCGGTCCTCACCATCCCTCCATGCACGGCTGCTTTCGGATTATGGTCACCCTCGACGGCGAAGATGTGGTCGACTGTGAACCCGTGATTGGCTACCTGCATCGCGGTATGGAGAAAATTGCCGAGAGCCGTACCTCCACCATGTTCATCCCCTACACCAGTCGGTGGGACTACTACGGTGGCTTGTTCAACGAGGCCGTCACCGTCAACGCGGTAGAAAAGCTGACGGATATTGAAGTGCCCAAGCGGGCTAGCTACATTCGCGTGATTTTGCTAGAGCTGACCCGTCTGGTCAACCACCTGCTGTGGGTAGGCCCTTTTGTGATGGATATGGGGGCGCAGACGCTGTTTTTCTATTCGCTGCGCGATCGCGAACCCATTCTCGATTTGTTTGAGGCGGTGAGCGGCTACCGCATGGTCAACCACAATTACTTCCGTGTAGGAGGCGTGGCTGCTGACCTGCCCTACGGCTGGACGGAGAAATGCCAGGACTTTGTAGACTACCTGGCTCCTAAGCTGGACGAGTACGAGCGCTTGGTCACCGACAATCCGGTGTTTCGCCGCCGCTGCGAAGGGCTAGGCGTTGTTACCCGCGATGAAGCCATAGCCTGGGGCTGCTCTGGCCCTATGCTGCGAGCCTCCGGCGTCCAGTGGGATCTGCGCAAGGTCGACCATTACGAGTGCTACGACGACTTTAACTGGCAGGTAGCCTGGCAGACCGAGGGCGACTGCCTAGCCCGCTACCGGGTGCGTTTAGACGAAATGCGCGAGTCGCTCAAGATTATTCAGCAGGCTCTCGATGGGCTACCAGGTGGCCCCTGGGAAACCCTTGAGGCCAAGCGCTTAGCTGAAGGGCCAAAGTCGCCGTGGGATGGCTTCGATTACCAGTTCATAGCCAAAAAAATTGCCCCCACCTTCAAAATTCCTGCCGGGGAGCACTATGTGCGGGTCGAGTCAGGGCGGGGCGAACTAGGCATTTTTCTGATCGGCAACGAGAGTCCCATGCCGTGGCGGTGGAAGATTCGCCCTGCCGATTTCAACAACTTGCAGCTGCTGCCCTACCTGCTCAAGGGCCAAAAGGTGGCCGATATCTTCGTTATTCTCGGCAGCATTGACGTGGTCATGGGGTCAGTGGACCGGTAGAGCGTTAGCGCTATCGGTCAGCACTCGGCCAGAGCACAGCATTGGTTATGGCGGAAATGCACCATAACCCTATCAGTTTGGCTTAACGGCCATCCCGACCGGTCAATGGTTTTCAGATAGCAAACAGGGTTCAGACATCTCTGCCTGAACCCTGTTTACTGTTTAGCTAGGTTTGGTCTTGACGATCAAATCTAGGAATAGGGGTTTAGTAACCGCCGCGGGAGAAGCTGTCGCCACCGCCACGACGACCGCCGCCGCCGCCGCCGCCGCCACCAAAGTTACCACCGCCGCCACCGCGATCTTCGCGGGGCTTGGCTTTGTTGACTTTGAGGTCACGGCCCATCCACTCAGCACCGTCTAGTGCTTCGATGGCGGCGTTTTCTTCAGAATCGGCAGACATCTCAACGAATGCAAAGCCGCGCATACGCCCGGTTTCACGATCGGTGGGAAGCTGCACCCGCTTAACAGACCCATACTCTGCAAACACAGAGGTTAGGTCTTCGCTGGTAGCGTCATAGGACAGGTTGCCTACGTAGATTGACATATCTTGTCTCCAAAAATTAAAGGATGTGCAGAGCAAAATTTCGGAGAGAAGTCTGTCAATGGAAAAACGGAAAAACTCGTTAGTACTAGAAACAAATGCTGCTAACCGATCTCTATATCTCTGAAGACACCCTAGCACGTTTGAAAAGCTGGTGGAACCCTAGAAGGTCAAATTGCTAGATAAAAACTAGTTGTGGTGTAGCAAACACCGTGCAACCGTATATCTAGCGTTTTTATTGTAAAGTTTTGTAAGCTTTGATGGCACTGATTCTGGACAAGTTCCTGCTCCAGATCGGTTTTTAGCCGCATGGCCAACCCTTTCAATCGGGCAAGGCCAGTGGGTGACGACCGGTTTCCTGAACCATCCCCGTGGGAGAATGAGCCTTTAACTGAGATTTCACCTATGCCTGCTGCCTACATTGAAAACGAAACCGAGTTTGATGCGCTTCTAAGTGCAGAGTCGCTATTTGTGGTTGATTGCACGGCGGCCTGGTGTGGCCCCTGCAAGCTAGTGGCCCCGCTAATGGATCAGCTGGCCGACGAATACGGCGATCGCGTCAAAGTCCTCAAGCTCGATTTAGATGCCAATCAGGCGGTGGCCAAGCGCTACGGCATTCGCAGCATTCCCGCCGTGATGTTCTTTCAGCAGGGAGACGTCGCGGAGACCTTGGTGGGGGCGAAAAAATATGACGAATATAGTGAAACTCTAAGTAAGTACCTGAGCTAGGGCATTCGCCTTTGCCCAACCTTATTAGTTGCCACCGTTATAGGCGCAGGTCGCCATTGTCTAGAGCCAGTTGCCCAAACCGCTCGTGAATAGGGCAACTGGCCAAGCTGCGATCGAGGGTAAGGGCAATTCTCGGCAGGGCCAAGCGCGTGCCCCGTGATGGAGGATGGCTGAGGGCCGAAGATCTAGGCATAACGCCCACACCCCCGTAGACTGAGGACAACCGATTGATCCAACAGCAGGGCGGGCGATATGGAAATTCTTTTTGTAGCAGCGGAAGCGGCACCCCTAGCTAAGGTCGGCGGTATGGGTGACGTCGTAGGTTCCCTGCCCAAAGTGCTGCGCAAGATGGGGCACGACGTGCGCATCTTCATGCCCTACTACGGCTTCTTGCCTGACAAGGTTGATATTCCCGCAGAGCCGGTGTGGCAAGGCACCGCTATGTTTAACGACTTTGCGGTGTACGAGACTACCCTGCCTGAGTCTGACGTACCGGTGTATTTGTTTGGCCACCCCGCCTTTGATCCCCGTAAGGTCTATGGTGGCGATGATGAAGCCTGGCGGTTTACCTTCTTTGCCAACGGCGCGGCTGAGTTTGCCTGGAACTACTGGAAGCCCCAGATTATTCACTGCCACGACTGGCACACAGGCATGATTCCGGTGTGGATGCAGCAGTCGCCCGACATTGGCACGGTGTTTACGATCCACAATTTGGCCTACCAGGGGCCGTGGCGGTGGGAGCTAGAGCGCATTACCTGGTGCCCGTGGTACATGCAGGGGCACAACACCATGGCGGCGGCGGTGCAGGCTGCCGATCGCGTCAATACCGTGTCGCCCACCTATGCCCAGCAGATTAAAACCCCCGATTACGGCGAAGAGCTGGAGGGGCTGCTGTCGTTTATTAGCGGCAAGCTAGGCGGCATTCTCAACGGCATCGATGATGAGTCGTACGACCCGGCCACCGACAGATATATTGTTAAAAACTTTACCCCCGATAGCCTCGAAAATCGCCGCGCCAACAAGGTGGCCATTCAGGAAGAGCTGGGGCTAGAAGTGAACTCCAAAGCCTTTTTGGTGGGCCTGGTGGGTCGTCTGGTGGAGCAGAAGGGGCTGGATCTGATTCTGCAAATTTTAGATCGGTTTTTGTCCTATACCGACGCGCAGTTTATTTTGCTGGGTACGGGCGATCGCTACTATGAAACCCAGCTCTGGCAGATGGCCAGCCGCTACCGAGGCCGCATGGCCACCTACCTGCTCTACAGCGAGGGGCTGGGCCGCCGCATTTATGCCGGGGCCGATGCATTTCTGATGCCGTCGCGGTTTGAGCCCTGCGGCATCAGCCAGATGATTGCCATGCGCTACGGCTGCATTCCCATCGTGCGACGCACGGGCGGTCTGGTGGATACGGTGCAGCACCACGATCCTGAGCATCAGGCGGGCACAGGCTACTGCTTTGATCGCTACGAGCCGCTGGATCTGTTTACCTGCCTGATTCGCGCCTGGGAGGGCTACCGCTTTAAGGATGCCTGGCGGGCGCTACAGCGGCGGGCGATGGAGCAAGACTTTAGCTGGGACAAATCGGCGATCGACTACGTCAAGCTCTACAGCGAAATGCTGGGGATCGACTTTAAAGACCAGCTGTCTAAGCCCGAGCTAGCCCCAGTCGCGCCTTCCCTTCAGGAGCCACCAGCGGCGACGGTGGATGCGCCTCTACCTAAATCTCCGCTGCCAAAATAGAGTGGGGAGCCCCACGGAACGGACGACACTGCTGTCTGTCACTTGTGAGCGGTTTATCGAGGGGAAAGTGTGGCAGATTAGTGGTTTCTGTTCCACGAGGCACCTATGAGCGATGGTAACGGTTCGGCGGCGGGAAACCTGGCTCAACCCGGTCTACCCGAGGCGGGAACCCTGCCCAAGCGCCGTCATATAGTGCTCACCTCTCATTCCAATCGGTCGGGGCTCAAGGGTATTCCGGTGCAGTGGGGCCATGGGGATCCGCTCCAGCGCGGGGCGATTGTGGCGACGGTTACCGATCCCAACCACCGCAACGCCATTGGTACTCATTCTGGCTCCTATGCCGTGTACCGCGCTCTGGCGGTGGCCAGCGGGGTGCTGGATCCTGACCATAGGCCTGACTTTACCAATACCTCCCCTGCGATCGCCATTGGCCCCCATCCCAGCTGGGCTGACCCCGAAAAAATCGTTGCCCTCGACCCCTTTGGGGCACTGGTTGGGGATGTCTATCAATCCCAAATTGCCGAAGGCCTCGACATTCGCCCCACGATCGCCGTCACCCGAGCCCACATTCAAATGCCGGAGCTGCTAGAGGCGGTGCGCCAGGGGCGAATTAAAGAAGATGGCGCAATTGTCAAAGCCGGCGGCGACTTGGTGGTGACCAAGGCGGCTGTGGAGCCGGTGTGGTATCTGCCAGGGGTGGCTCAACGCCTGGGGGTCAGCGAAGACGAGCTGCGCTACGCCCTGTTTGAGCAAACCGGCGGCATGTTTCCTGAGCTGGTGACGCGGTTTGATGTGAAGGTGTTTTTGCCCCCGATTGGCGGCATTACGGTGTATATCGTGGGCGATCTTGACGCGATTACTGACCCGGCTCGCCCCCTAGCGGTACGGGTTCACGATGAATGCAACGGCTCGGACGTGTTTGGCTCTGACATCTGCACCTGTCGCCCTTACCTAGTGCATGGTTTGGAAGAATGTATTGCTACGGCCCAGCAGGGGGGCGCGGGGTTGATCGTCTACTTCCGCAAGGAAGGACGCGCCCTGGGGGAAGTGACAAAATTTTTGGTATATAACGCCCGCAAGCGGCAGGAAGGGGGCGATCGCGCCGACGCCTACTTTGCTCGCACCGAGTGCGTGGCTGGGGTGCAGGATGTGCGCTTTCAGGAACTGATGCCTGATGTGCTGCACTGGTTAGGGGTGACTCGCATCGATCGCTTTGTGTCGATGAGCGATATGAAGTACAACGCCCTGGTGCGATCGGGCATCGAGATCGTAGAGCGGGTGCCGATCCCCGACGATTTGGTGCCCCCCGATGCGCGGGTAGAGATTGAGGCTAAGAAGGCAGCAGGCTATTACACCGACAAGGTCACTCCTACCGAGGAAGATCTGGCCCAGGTGAAGGGACGGGGTTTGGAGTAGGGATGGTAGTAGGCAGTGATGGGATGGTGGGCGGTGCCCACCCTACAGCGGTTGTCGCTTACCTGCAAGGTCCGCAGGCGATTCGCGATCGCACCCGTGCCCTCTTCCAGCTAGCTGAGAGCGATCAGCTCCAGCATTTTCGCTATCACCCTGAAGTCCTACCCGCCGCTGCCGCCTACGTTCTCGACGTAATGGGGCAGCAGTATCCCGCTGGCGACATTCCCTTCCACTCGCGCTGGCGACATTTTGAGGTAGAAGGGCGATCGCGCCTAGATCTTCTGGAGCCAAAATTATCTGCATTGGATCCCCTAGAGCAGGCGAGGCTCAAGGTGGATTTGGCGATCACCAGCGTGCTGCTGGATGCTGGGGCCGGGGGGCGATGGCGGTACGTGGAGCCGAGGACGGAACTGGGGTTTTCGAGGTCAGAGGGATTGGCGATCGCCAGCTTCCACAGCTTCACCGCCGGACTTTTCTCTAGCCAACCCGATCATTCCTGGCAAGCAGACGGTCACGGGCTCACACAGCTCACCGCCGACCGCCTGGCCCAAGCATTCCAGGTCAACGACGACAACCCCCTGCTAGGCCTCGAAGGCCGAGTAGCGCTGCTGCAAAAACTCGGCCACACCCTGCACCAACAGCCTCAGTTATTTGGAACAGGCTTCCCCCGGCCAGGCAACTTGGTGGATTATTGGTTACAAACTGCCTCCCATGGGCAGCTATCCGCAGCGACTGTCTTACAAACCATTCTTTTGAGTTTGGGGCCGATTTGGCCCGGGCGAGTAGAACTGGCAGGAACCAATCTAGGTGATGTGTGGCCCCATCCCCAACTGCTCAATACAGGCCCCGGCAGCAACCTTGTCCCCTTCCACAAGCTCTCCCAGTGGCTTACCTATTCGCTGCTGGAACCGCTGCAAGACCTAGGCCTCACCATCACCGATCTCGATCAGCTCACCGGCTTAGCTGAATACCGCAACGGTGGTCTGTTCATAGACTGCGGCGTGCTGAGCCTCAAGGATCCCACTGCGGCTGAAACCGCCCATGCACCCGGCTCGCCTCTGATTGTTGAATGGCGTGCCCTCACTCTCTGTCTGCTCGACGACCTCGCCGCCCACATCCGTCAAACCTTAGGGGTGGTGGATGCCACAGCCCTGCCCTTGGTCAAAATTCTCCAGGGTGGCACCTGGACAGCCGGTCGCCAAATTGCTGCGGAGAAACGCCCTGACGGTGCCCCACCGATCCATCTCGCCAGCGACGGCACTGTTTTCTAAGAAAGATGAGGAGGGTGCAGAGAGCAGGAGTAGCGGATAAAAAGTCCAAAATTCTATTCCCCTCACCCCCTTATCTCCTCCATCCTCCCCATCTCCCCCATTCCTCAAAAATGCCCGACCTCCACCTCATCGACCATCCCCTGGTTCAGCACAAGCTCACCCTGATGCGGCGCGCCGAGACCAGCACGGCGAAGTTTCGCACGCTGCTAAAGGAAATCAGTCTGCTGATGGCCTATGAAGTGACGCGCGACCTGCCCCTCAAGCTAGAAACCATTCAAACGCCAATGGCCACGATGGAAGCCCCTGTGTTGGCTCCCGAGAAAAAGCTGGTTGTGGTTTCGATTATGCGGGCCGGGCAGGGCATTCTCGACGGCATTTTGGAACTCATGCCATCGGCACGGGTGGGGCACATTGGCCTCTACCGCGACCCGCAAACCCTACGAGTGATTGAGTACTTCTTTAAGGTGCCGGAGGATTTGAGCGATCGCGACGTTCTCGTCGTTGACCCAATGATCGCCACGGGCAATACAGCGGTTGCGGCACTGTACCCGCTCAAACAGGCTCAGCCGCGATCGCTCCGCTTCCTCTGCTTGCTCGCTGCACCAGAAGGCATTGCCCACTTTCACCGCGAACACCCCGACGTGCCCCTCTATGCTGCCGCCGTGGATGAAAAGTTGGACGAGCGCGGCTACATTTTGCCAGGCCTGGGGGATGCAGGCGATCGCCTATTTGGCACCAAGTAGCAACCAGTTAAACACGAAATTTATGCTTGGTCAGCTTTGTTTCTGACGTTTAAATGTTTAACTAAGAGGGTGTTTGACAAGTTAGGGCTTGAGTAAAAAAGCTCACTCCGTATAGGTTGCAGATGGATGTCAGCAACGGTGGAGTGAGGCCATGAGTAAAGACTACCCCAGCAACTTAAGCCGAGACCAGTACGAGCTTCTGAGTGATTTACTGCCCGCCGCCAAACCTGGTGGACGACCCCGGAGCGTTGGTTTGTGGGAGATTCTCAACGCCATTATGTATTTACTAGTCGAGGGTGTGCAGTGGCGGGCGTTACCGGGAGACTTGCCGCCGTGGCCAACGGTGTACACCTACTTTCGTAACTGGCGTAAGGATGGCACCTGGATCGCCATTCATGACCATCTCCGGGAATGGGTGCGCATCGAACAAGACCGCCGCGCCCAGCCGTCAGAGGCTGTGATTGATAGCCAAAGCGTCACGAGTGCGGCCTTCGTGCATGAGGCGGTGGGCTTCGATGCGGGCAAAAAGATTAAAGGTCGCAAACGGTTCGCGACCGTCGATACGCTGGGACTGGTGTTGCGGGTGCTCGTCTCCGCCGCCAGTGTACCCGAGCGGGAGGGCGGTAAGCAGGTGTTAGCCCGAGTGAAGGATATGGGAGCGTCCATTGCCAGGCTAAATCTGATTTGGGCGGATGGGGGCTTTGACGGCCCTGCCGTCATGATGTGGGTAATGGATACCTGCCGCTGGATTGTCGAGGTCGTCTTACGACCGCAGCAGACTAAAGAGTTCGTTCTACTGAAAAAACGCTGGGTAGTCGAGCGTACCTTCGGATGGCTGATGGGGTGCCGACGCTTGGTGCGAGATTACGAACGCCTGCCGGAAACGTCAGAAACCCTCATCTACCTCGCCATGATCCGTATCATGGTCAGGCGGTTGGCATGATTTTTGACTCCATCGGACTTTTCAAACATCCTCTAAGCTCGACTTTATCCATTTGATCCAAACAGGAAAGCAGCAAGCAGAATTCAGATGAGGGCTTGAGGAGCTTGCTGCGATGGAATTTATGGCAATGATGATAGCGTTTGCGCCGC